>JAAIGG010147610.1_pt1 | contig 124811 bp, 114 predicted proteins | sample 6487391 | NCBI WGS metagenome assembly JAAIGG01 (sample SAMN13974130, study PRJNA590717) | phyllosphere metagenome | biome: asymptomatic weeds; feature: pooled weeds collected from a community garden; material: weeds; isolation source: pooled asymptomatic leaves from various weed species from...
CAGTGTCTCAGGGGAGGGCAGATAAGATAGATATGTTAAGATAGCCGGGTTTACATGGGACACGAGTGATCGGGGGTGATTTATGGATATATCAGTGTCACTGGAAGAACTCGGCCATCGCATCTGCATTTTGGGCCCCTCTAACAGCGGTAAATCCACGCTGGCCAGCGCGATAGCAGCCAAAACATCTTTGCCTTTAATCCATCTGGACCAACTCCATCACCAGCCGGGTACAAAATGGATCCCCAGAAAACCAGAAGATTTTCACCGATTACATGCCGAAGCCGTGAACACGGAAAAATGGGTGATGGATGGCAATTACACGAAGTGCTTACAACAGCGACTTGCGCGTGCCACTGGGCTGATACTGCTGGATGTTTCGATGCCTCTGGCACTGCTGCGATATATAAAGCGGTGCTATTCGTCGATTCCCAGAATCGGTGGTCTTTATACCGGAAAGGACAGCGTGACCTGGGAAATGCTCAAATACATCACGCTGACTGCGCCGAAAAACCAGCTCCGTCACAGAGAGCTTTTCTGCCACAGCACTCTTCCAAAAGTGATGCTGAAGTCATCCCGTGATATCAGTGCCTGCTGTCAGCAGTGGGGGCTGGAATTACTCCGCTAAAAGTAATACACGGCAGTACGCCTCGTCTTTTGCAGGCCTCCGGTTAAAAACGATGTAAGCACACGGCTGCAACTGTACACCATTTCTGTGCTTCACCGGTACCCGCGAGAGCTGAAGGTACGCTTATCACAGCATATATCGGAATTACCGTAACGTCCCATGACAGCCCTCAAAGGATGTAAAAAAGCCCGCCATCTTGAGCGGGCTGAACGAGAGATAACGTTCGCAAAGTAGTCTTTCCGGGAACGCAGCATTTAATTCCCGGTACGCTTTAATCCTGGTCGTAAAACCAGCAACGTGCAAATCGCGTAGCCTGATATAAACAGAATTCTGCGCAAAAAAAAGCCCCGCACACCGGGGCTGAGCAATTTATCGCTCCTGCATTGTCCGTCCGGGAAAGAACGGAAATTATTTGACCGTGAGACCTGCAGAAGATGAGTGGTCCGCAGCGGTCATTTTGTTCCGTAAGGTGAGGTCCGGGGCAGAAAAAAACTCCCCAGGGCGGGGAGCTGCAGAAGAAAGAAGCAGTAAGTAAGGGCTTATATGCTCTGGCGGCAGATATGATAAATATCGGCATCAGGTCGAAACACATGAGTGCACAACGGATGTTTTTTCGCCGCTACCTGTCCAGTATCAGTATTAACTTCCCTGTTTGCTGCCTGCTGAAGCAAAAGCGGAATGTAAAATTTGATATTAAATTTCTGAGGGAATCATACCGAACCGCCGAAGCGTTAATACAGGTTCAGGCATAGATGACAGCATGAAACCTATGTTTCGGCACTCTTGCTTGATGCTGGAACACCTCTCTGCAGTCAGCTGAACTGCATTCCAGGCAGCATCCCTTTCAAGAAAAACTAACATTTGTATTTAAGGTAAAATCAGTATCCTGGCAGGGCATTTCTCCCTGAACCAAAGCTGGTAATGAAACTATGCCTCACTTACTCAGTGTATACATGGAGGATCGTCAGAAATGAGAAGGTGGTTTTCTCAAGATATGTGGGTGCATTTACAGCAAAGAGAAAACTCCTGAACGTCAGACATCAAGGCGATCCGCCGATGGTAAACAATAATTGACTGTCCTGTTAACATCTGCGTGAACGCCTCCGGCATTCGTGGCGGATAAGCCACATTCACCGAAACTGACCGGTCTGGTATTGCCAGAACGTAATGTAATCACCCGGATAGCCAGGCCGGCAGTCACCACGGGCACAAACAGCGGTTAATCTTTGAATTCACGTTTTTGTATTAACTCCTGGAGCAAAACAGGAGACTGAACAAACTGTCTGTTATGGCAGGTTTCTAAATATGCTTTCAGATTATCCACAGTGATAATATTTTGAAGCACTGCGCGCAGCGTCCTGACGTAAAGTTCCTGCTCAGCTTCATCAGCATACTTATTTATGTCCTTTCTGAACGGCAGACAGGATGCAAGTTGCGGCATCAGAGACCTGAAAAAATCTATGCCGTTTCTTCTCCGGAATGCAAAAGAAATATGCAGAGAATGCGAATCGCAAGGCTCTGGTGCATGCCAGTGCCCCCGGGGTAAATACAGAAAATCATTCGCTTTGAGAATAAAACTCTCACTCGGCGTACCCTCCGGCACTGGCATTGATGGCTTATTCTCCGCAACAGGAAAAGGAAAATCGGGTTCATAAAGATGCCATTTTTTCTTGCCACTGAGTTGAAATATAAGCGTGTCGCTGTTATCCCAGTGCGTGGTAAACCCCTTTTCATTGCCTACGCTGAAAAAAACCGTCGCACCCGTTTTTTCCTGAAAGAAAATGGATAATGATTCAGCAATCGCACGAACAGACGTTAACAGATCTTCGGCAAAATCCAGCGCCAGGGTGGCACCATTTTCAATTTCCTGCATTACCCGTTGAGGGATTAACTTTATGATGCCTTCGCCCATCGCCGAATGGCTCCGCTCATTATATTCAGCTGGCGCAAGCGGTTTTCCCGAACGAACCAGGCGACAGCGTGGGAAGGACAGACGGCGCGTGTTGATAATGTCTTCGAGATCCAACGGTGTCAGAATCTCTGATGCAGGGACGTTAAAGCGGCATTTATAAACGTTATTTCTTTCAGTGCAGTTCAGGAACTCTTTAAACTGCACATCACCCAGAAACCTTTCAATGCCGTAGTTTTCAGGCTTCATATTTTTGCTCCTCACGTTTATAAAATGCCTGCGGATACGTTCTCTCGTAAAACCCTTTCATTTCATTTTCATCAAGCGAAAGAGCCCGGCGCAAATGAAATGAGCATAAAACCACGGGCGCAATGAACACCACGGCGGCTCCGGATATAACGGTAAACGGAACAACCCCCAAAAAACTGATGTACCATCCGGTAATAGCCACACCAAAAGGATTGGCCAGGCTGGACAGGAAGGCAGCCATGGCACTCATACGCGTTCGGTATTCACGGGGTGTTGCAGTTGATCGCAATGTACTGAGATTAACATTGATGAAAATAAACGCCATGCCGCAAAAGAACGCAAGTGCAATAGATATATAAATATTCCCTGTCAGAACAATCGCCATTACGCTCGTACCCAGAAGAACAAACCCTAATAAAATATTGTTAAGCCGTCCCGCCCGTTCTCTCAGCGCGGTATTAATATAAAGACTGCTGAGGATAAGTCCCAGACCAAATGAAAACTCAAATGCGCCGAGATAGGTTGCAGGTAGCTTTAATTCCGAACTTATCCAGTAGGGTATCGTCACGGAAAAAAAAGGAAACATTGTAAAATTAATCACTGAAGAGATTAATGCTATATGGAATTCAGATTTAACGTGATAAATCGCCCTGAATCCCCCTTTTGTCTTATCAAACCAGCTCTCTCTTGCGGCAGTGGTGACAACATTACTTTCATATTTAAAAAAAAGGATAATGTATGCAATACATGACGATGCGTAAATCACTGCTGAAATACACAGCGCAACCCCTACTGAAAAAAAAGAGATTAGCGACGCCGCAATTACCGGTCCTATCAACATAATGATGGAATTAATTGTTGAGCGGTTCGATATGGCTTGCGTCACTTCTCCCTCAGCTACGAGATCCGGTATTAATCCCATAATCGTCGGCTCACGAACGGATGAGATAGCACTCATTACGACCAGCCCTGAGGTAATAGCTGCCAGATTGAAATACGCCAGATAGTTTGTCAGGCAGAATAACGTTATCATCCCCAGAACCACGAACTGGCAGGCGATGAGAAACTTGATCCGGTTGAAGTGATCGCCAAATGAAGCCAGAAACGGCTTTAGGTAGATTTCTGTCGCCACGGAGATCGCAATCAGTGAAGAAAAAGCGACAGCCGAATGCGTTGCCTGCAGGCACCACCATGCCAGGGCCAGACGAAAAATATGCCCGGAAATCATTCCCACCGACGTGCCGGTTTGTAATAAGAAGAAACGGGGTCCCAGACGCATCAACATGTCACCCTTCATAGTCGACGCTCCGTTCGTCAAAATGTTGCTTTTCGCTTTCTGTCAGCCCCATCACCCCGCCGGCAAGGTTAACCACCCGGGTAAATCCCTGATCCTGAAGAAACATGATAGCGCGCTTGCTCCGGCTTCCGGATTTGCAGTAGCACACAATCATGCGCTCATCGGAGAGTTCAGTAATACGTGCCGGCAAATCCCTCAGAGGGATATGCTTACCGCCAAGGGAGAGGACTTTCCGCTCATCTGATTCTCTGACATCAAGTAAACAGAGGTCTTCATGACGAGCCTTCAGTGACACCAACTGGCCGAAGTTAATGCTTTCAATCTTACCTGAATCAATATCAGACGTAAGGCTAAAAGCTCTTTCCCTTTTTTTCAGCCTCAGTAAAGAGGATCTGTTACTGAGTGAATCAAAAATCATGACGCTGTCACTGAGTACATCACCAATCCCGGTAATTATCTTGATCACTTCTCCTGCCTGCATTGTGCCCAGGATGCCGGGTAATGTACCCAGTACGCCCGCATCACTGCAATTTTCACGCAGTTCTGCCTGTGGCGGGGCGGGAAATAAATCACGATAGCTTGAGCCTCTTTCCGCATTCTGGCTGTAATGAAACACAGCTAACTGACCTTCATACTGAAAAATAGAGGCATAAACCAGCGGTTTACGTTTTTTCTCGCAAACATCATTGATGAGGTATTTCGCATCAAAATTATCAGTACAATCAACAACAATATCGTAGTCGCTGATAATGCAGTCGGCATTTTTTACATTCAGAGAATCGCAATAAGTTTTAACTTTGATGAAAGGATTAAGTGACTCAATACGCCTGGATGCATGCTCAACTTTACTTTCACCAATACTCTGATAATCATAGAGCACTTGTCTTGGCAGATTACTTGCGCTTATAACATCCGAATCGATAATACCGATGTGGCCCACTCCGGCTCCTGCAAGGTAGAGCAGGCAGGGAGCCCCCAGGCCACCACTTCCAATCACCAGTACCCGGGCATTTTTGATTTTTAACTGCGCGTGGATGTCAAAACCGGGCAAAGAAAAATGCCGGAGGTAGTACTCATTTTCATCCTCAGATAATGCATTCATGATCAACCTCCCGCCACCGCAACAATTATCTGTACTCTGGAGTGAGGGGGAACAGGCTCACTCAGATCTTCAGTCATTTGTTCATTGACAAAAACGTTCACAAAATTCCGCAGGGTCCTGTCGCTGTTAAAAATCTGAAGTTTCAGAAATGGATATTTGTCCGTCAGCTCATCCAGGGCCGTCTGCACAGTGCTTGCGTTACTTTCATATTCACCATTTATATCGGTAAAATTCAGTAACTGTCGCGGAAGCATTATCTTAAGCATAAGACACCTCATCACCCATGATACTTACGATTTTTTTACCTGAAGGTTTGAGTTCATCCATACCTGCAAGCTGGCTCATACATCCGGAGAAATAGTTCAGCAACCATGAAAATCGCTCATCATCCTTATCAGTGAAACCTTTCATGGCGCGCTTTCTGTCCATGTATTTCAGCACGCATGCTGCAAAGTGCGTCGCAAAAATCACCCCCCGTGCGTCTTTGCCTTTAGTGCCTGACGGAAGAGTATAACTGTGTTGATCCGTATGTTCGTGGAAACTGTCAATTTCACAAATTAACCCCAGCCAGATATGGGCCATCTCGTGAATAATAACCTCTTCAAGCCAGTCTTCAGATTTAAAGGCCTTGGCACCAAAAAAAATAACCTGGGGAATATTATGGTTAGTAAGACTCACCATATGTTCACTGGCTGTAAGGCGTTTAAAACTAACTGGAATTGAAAAGTATGCTTTCCATTCAGGCATAATTTTTAATATATTGGAAACAGCATTCTTAACGGCGACCGACTCAGCATCACTCAGCTCACCATAATCGGGATAATCCAGCCCCAGAGACTCATTACGGTCACGGTAAATATACTCAATATTTTCAGGCTTCAGGTAATCGGATATGTTATCAAAATGATTTAAAAGAGCGTGTCGATAATGTGCAACAAATTTAACAAGTGTTTGCGCATCGAATTTATCAGAAACCATCGGCACACCGTTAGCCTTAGCGACGATATCAACATGTTTCATTTTCCTGGGCAACCTCGCTGTTATTTAAGAAGGGTTTTTCCTGAAAAAAACTAATGACATCCCTGCTTTTAATTCGGTAGTCAGTTATTTTATCGATCATGGCATTAACAAGCTCTCTGTTACGGACGGGCAAAGCAGACATTTTTTCCCGAAGAAATTTGAGTGTGCGATACCCAAACCACATATTTCTCATTTCATCCATAAGTTGCTTGTACATTTCAGATGGAATAACCGAAGATCGCACAGCCTCCCGCAAAAGACATTCTATATGCACAAGCGGCTCGCTGACGGGGAACCAGGGGGATTCTTCACCATGTATAAGTGCCACATAGTCATCGGGTAAATCAGGTTCTTGTGCAAAACGCTGAAACACCTCTCCGTAACCACGCATTCCTAAGGTTGTCATTTCGGCCGCCCGTAATGCGCCCATAGAACTAAGCCCCCACACGGCCCATCCCTGCTTTAGTGAGTTTTTGATTTCAACATGCGATACGGCCGGGTAGGCATGATAAGTCCCATCGACAATGACCACCGTTGCCGGATTTTCACGCTCAATGAGAGCCTGAATGTCGCCCCTGCGCACTGGCGGTAGAACAGTTGTCTGCGCCGTAATGATGTCATTCAGTGATAAACCATAAGAGGTGGGCCCGATAAAAAGGAATATTTTTTCTGAACGCATAATTTACTCCTTGCTGTGTTTACCGCAACGCTGGAAAGCCTCCAGAAATCGGGGCCCGACCCGTTTCATCTCACTTTCAATAAATTCGGCTTTTGGAATAACAACCCGTAATACTTTGAAAGGGAAGTTTTCCGGGCTGAGTTCATACACAAAACAATGATGAAAACCGGCCAGTGCCATTTTATCTTTGATGTACTGCCACAATGTCTCGACAGACTCAGGGAGATATTTCTCTTCATCAGGCGCAAAGAATGAAGTCATTTTTTCCGGGCTCAGTATTTTTTCACGAATGCCCTTCATAATGATTTTTTCATCCAGGTGTGGTTTTTTTTGATAGAAAAATATCCGTTTAACAATGTCATCTCTGCCGCCATGGATATGGGTAAGGCGACTTTGAGCTGCTTCTGTTATCGCTCGGGTGGCGGCAATTTCAGCCACGGGATGAAGCCCATATCCATCTGCTACAGAGATAGGATTCTGGCTGTCAGGTTCAAGAATAAATGCTGAAAAGTAAGGAAGATTAAATTCGTTGGTGGTTTTTCGCAGTGCCAGAATAAGACCGGCATCTTCAATTTTTTTCCTTAACGCCCTGATGGCTTCGGGTTCGGTATTGATATCTAGAAGGCAGGAGTCATTATTGATGATATCAAAGGATTTAACGTCCCTTTCAAGCACTTCGCACACGCCATGGATGGCAGCTTCAAGCCTGGTATTGCCGGAACACAGACCGTTAGTTGTCGTGCCGCCATAAAGTGAGCGCTGACCGGACAGATTAACCGGATGAAAAACCAGCTCAGCCGGTATAAGCCCTTTATGACCGCTGATGATGTCTGTTGCGGTTACACAGTATATTTCTTCACTGGGGCTAAAACTGACGCCCAGCTTTGCACCGAATGAAGAAAGGACAAGCCCGGGAGGAAATGAGTTCTGGATCTCCTGTACAGTAAATTTCTTGATTTCTTGCTGATGTTTCATACTTTCAGCTAAAGAGAATTCAATTGATTCCATGAAGGCACCAATCTTGGCTTCGTTGGGCCTCATTCCTTTGCCGTTATGAACGTTTAATGAACCCGTTGCGGCAAACGGGCGAATACCTGCGTAAACAGGCACACCTATCTTATCCAGCCAGGTTATGTCGGTAACGCGCGTAACGCCCATTTTTTCTGCTACTGCACTTGCCAGTATTAAAGAATCTTCAGCCGATCTTGTTCTTATGCTTGAACTTAACCTGTACATTGCTTTTCCCATTTAAGGAACTGCTCTGCGATAATTCACAGAGCAGTTTGTTAATACCGACAGCAATATCAATCTTCGTAAGTAATCAGATCGTTATTGGCATTGTGACCGGTCATGCCACCGCCAACATCAATTGAAGCCTGTTGTTCAAAAAACTCTTTCAGATCTGCTGAAATATCTTCTGAGATGTTCAGATTCAGTGCGGACAAATTCTCTTGCATAATTTATTTCCTTCAAAAAATCTTATTTATTCTTCCGTTAAACAAATAACATCCATGTAAAACAATAAATGACAAACGTTAAATAAAAGGTCAATTTTTCAAATGTAATAAAATCTTTCGCACCACTTAAAGGCACGTTAATGAACCAACAACCCTTCAATTACTTGAATTGTTACACTATTTTAAATCATATAAATCAATACTTTAGCTTTATTTTAAAACAAAATTTAAAAGTATAGGACTTATCTCTGTTGCATGATTTAATTTAAAAATAATGTTTTTTATTAAAAATATCTAATTATTTACACCTCAATTACAAGCATGATCATTAATTTATTTCAAACTATTAGGTAAAAAACACTTAGCTTCGGAACAAATTATCTTATATTTCCACTCAAGTAAGGCCACATCCATTCCCATCTGTCTTTCTCCTTTGCAGTCTCTGATGAAGTGTGGGAAGGCCGCGTGAAGGATGAATTGCTATATCTTTTTTCAAGGAGCAAATGTGAATAAAATTTCTTGGTTGTTAAGCCTTCTACCTCCCTTTTTAAGTCTCATTGTCCTCAGAAGTTACCTTGGCTATTTCGGCAATGCTTCTTTATTCTCCGAAAACTTGGCATCGGCCGGTATTTTCAGTTATGTGTTTATTTTCATTGCCCTGACCATAATAGGTATGGGTTTGATTTTTTTTCTTCCTTCTCTGATTTTTACACTTTTTATTCCGAAAAAGAGCGCAAAAATTCATAATTACTCAAGCATCAAAGTCTGCATGACAGTTACTTTATTTCTCTCCTTGCCTCTAACTCTTTTCATTTTCTTTTCGTGGGCATTTCTTTCTGACAGATATCCGGCTTATGAGCAGTTAACCGGATGGTTGTTTTTACTCGCAGGACTGCTCTCGGTTTTTTTTATGAATTACCTGTTCCTAAGGAAAGACGTGAGTAATGCTCAGACTTATCAGAAAAGAAAATCACAATTACTGACGGCATGGCTGTTCTACGTCGGTAGCCCTTTTCTCATCCTGTCCGTCATCGTACTTTACTCTGTATTCTGTCTTTCTATCATTCTTGGCTGGGTAGACACAAAAGCTGCCGGCGACAGTTTTCTAATGGTACTGAAGATGGCGGGGCTGGTATCTGTGCTCGGAATATACCTGCTGCTTCCCGGGATGATTTACGTTAATACCGAGGCGGAAAAAAAAAACCTGCAGTGGCAGTTCAGATTTGTCAGCGCCACGCTGATCCTCTGGTTTGTTCTGACCGGCATGTATGTGCATTCGTTTTATCCGGTCTTTGTCGATAAATCGATGGCCCTGGCTGGGGTATCCGACTGGAATACCCGGCGTTATGAGATAGATGAAAGCAAAATTCCTGCATCCCACTTCAGTAGTTCTGAGTGGCACATCCGAAGTGAGGTTCCCGGTAAATATTACAGTCTCCAGGGCATAATGGTTTTTTCGCTTAACAACGTCAGGTTACTGTGCCCTGAATCTGTGAAGGAAAGTTACAAAAATATGCTGAGGTTTATACCGTGGGACAAAGAGCATGACAGGGAAATGGCTAAAAAGCTGAAGGATGCTTCCGCCCGCTGCCAGTCCTTCTCTCAGGGGGACATTGTGCGTCTGTCAGAAAAGTAACTGCTTCCTGCAGCAAATTTTTATACGCAATATATCTTCATAAACAGGATTGACTTCCTCAGAAGTCAATCTTGCCTGTACCGATTCGGAAGCTCATGACAATGTTGGCCTTCATTGAGGTAACAGTCATTTTGGGTATACTCTAATTGACCGTCACAAGACCTTAATAAAAAAGGGGTTATGCATGCCGGTGACAAAAACGAAACTTTTTCGGGAAGGGTGGAACGCGTTGTACATGTGGCCACTGTCAATGACGTTAACCTGATGCTGTATGAAGTTATGCTTGCGGGAGAGCCGGAATGGTTGCGCATCTGTACGACCAGGGTTGAGCATGAAGAGAAAATTGCGTTTCTCAACCCGGGCGCTCTCGTTGAAATCAGGGTAGGGAAAGACATAAATATCCAGGGGCGACGTACAGGTAATTTCACTCCCTGAGTTGAAGGTCTCGGCCGATCCTTAAAACAGCTCATGAGGTTGCAATGAAACCCTTCAGCCTTTTAGTGAACCATCCACTGGATGAAACCTATCTCAGTCCCCCGGGCGAGGAAAACTTCCTGAAGAGTAGACTGAGGTGCGTCAGGCGCTTACAGCCATGTACGTTCTGACAAACTGCCTGATGAACATCGGCTTATGGGACCGTCTGTTCAGAACCCGTAAATACTCGTCAGCCAGCCGTCCGGCGACAGAGGCGCAGCGGCAGCTGATGGCGCTCGTGAACAGTACGCCCTTACACAAAGCCGCGCTGAGGCGCATTGTGAGCGTCATGCCTGAAGACAACGGCGGCCTAGAAGCGCTCAGGGATTATTTACGTTAAGAGAGTGGGACCACTGAACCTATGCAGATTGCACGTATCTATCTTCGGGTCAGTACGGATGAACAGGAACTGACGCGACAGAACAGCATTATTGAAGATGCCCGCGGCAGGGGTTTCTATGTCGCCGGCGTCTATAAAGAGAAAGCCTCCGGTGCCAGAGCTGACCGTCCTGAACTCCAGCGCATGATTGCCGACCTGCAGCCCGGGGAGGTGGTTGTGGCTGAAAAGATTGACCGTATCAGCCGTCTTCCACTTACAGAGGCCGAGCAGCTGATTGGCTCGATAAAGGCTAAGGGTGCAAAGCTGGCCATCCCCGGCATAGTGGATTTGTCAGAGCTGGCCATAAGCCAGGATGGCGTGGCCAGAATCGTGCTTGAGTCTGTCCAGGACATGCTGCTTAAGGTCGCACTGCAGACGGCGCGTGACGACTACGAAACCCGAAGGGAAAGACAGCGGCAGGGCGTGAAACTGGCGAAGGTTTCGGGAAAGTATAAAGGGCGCAGGCCGGAACCCAGAACACACGAACGTATCATTGCCCTTCGTGAGTCTGGCATGACGATAGCGCGCACAGCGATTCTTGCAGGATGCAGCATAAGTCAGGTCAAGCGTATATGGGCCATTCATAAAGAGAATACAGCAGCCAAAACAAACGCCGTTACCCCCCCCAGGAAAGGGGAGATGAATGAAAATTACTGGCTCAGGTTTTTATCCCTTACCCGGTCATAGACGGTAAAAAATGCAGAGGAGAAATGACTGTCAGCTCATTTTGCACCCAAAACACCTCAATGACGCAACCTGAATAAAATACGTCGCGAACCTTAACAGCAGTAACTTTTTTGCTGAGGCCGTTCCGGGTAAGATGCCGCAGTCGCCTAATGTTGTACGGCTGCGGTCTTTACGGCTATACGGTGCCGAGGTTGTTATGGTCAATAAATTTAATTTTTACCGACTCGCTAAGGATGCACTGATATTCAATGTCAGCGCGTAAAAAAAGTTTTGAGTCGTCTTCAGGATGTTTTTCAGTTCTAAAGTTTATAGCGCCTTTGCCTGCAGGCGCTTTAATTCTGAATTCACTGAAGGCCCTGAGATTGACTATAAAAGGATCGGCTTTTCTGTAAAAGCGAAAATGCAGCAACGAACAGTCTTTGTGTACACCGCGGATTTTAAGTTTGCTGTCTGAGTCATAATACAGTAATGAGTTACCATCATTCCTGCCCCATAAATCTCCCAGCATTAAAGATAACTCCTGACTCATGGCTTGATTACAGACAATCAGGCAATCGCCATCTTCTGTGTCGGGAAGTTTAGAGACAATGTCTAGAATTTCACACAAGCTGGATTCGACTATTTCTCTGCTGGCTTTTTCGCATCCCAGCCAGCCAAGTATTCTTGCTTGCATGGAATTGACAATGCTTGAGTACAAAGAAGAGTCTGCGTTGATAACAGTTTTGCTGATCCCTTCAGAGTAGTAAATTTTATCATCAACGAGCGAATACGGAAGAACAACGCCATTCTCAAGTACCTGATGATAGGTCAGCTCGCGAAACTGATTGAAGGGAAAAGCACCCGGGAGTTTATCTCTGAGCATCTCTGAAACTTTTCTGCTCAGCGCATCTACTTTTGACACGCTGACAGGAAGTGAGAGCACATCCAGCTCCATGCTTTTAGTTAAGAGTTTCAGATACTCTTTGAGCAGATTCCTAGTCGCATCCTTACAGACGTTAACATCCTTACCGTTCTCAATTCTGAAAAGCGTAAGTCTTTCCACCGCAGCCAGAATTTGCTGAAGACTATCTGCCAGTCTTTCTTTCACACCATAACTGAGCAGGCCAGCGGACAGGCAGGATTTGAATCGATCAGATACCGACTCTCCAGTGACCGAACTGACCATCATCATCAGTTCAGCAAACTCACCGTACAGGCCTGAAATACCAGATAGCCGGTTACCACTGTAAATACGCCCACTTATCATTCTTTTCCCGTGTTGTGATGACATATGCCGGATCATCCCGCTGAGCCACCCGCTTGCGGGATTCGAGTTTTTTCTTCCCCAAGCAATGATCCGGATAATTACGTCTATAACATCAGATGATTTGGTAAGCGTCATCGAGACCCGTTCAAAACCGCCAGTATCGTCGACGAGTTTACCGCTGAGCAGGGTATCAACTGAAAAGCGGAGTACATCTGCTTTAAGCTCACTTTCGTGATGGAGGAGAAAAGCAGCAGTGCAAAGTCTGACATCCGTCAGCGCGTTCGAGAATGCATGCTCTGGCAGATTATCAGTGTGGATGGTATGTGTGCCTGAAAGGTTTTTAGGGTTAAAAGGTACATCACCATTGAATATAGCCGGCGTGATGAAAAACTCTTGCCAGATAAGCAGGCCTGTATGGCCGAAATCATTAGTCGGTCTGTTGAGCCAGCGGTTAAACATATCTGCAGCGTGACGAACTGATTCATCATCTCCGGCGACGACTGCATGCATCAGAATATCTGGCATCAGGCGTAAATGCTCGACCCTGCTGGAATGAAAAAGACTGATATTGCCTGTTTTCGCTATTTTATAATGCAGGCTGTCTGGCCAGCCTTCCCACAGGGCTACAAATTCCATGACCAGTTCATCGTACTTCTGCCTCAGGGTGGGATCAACTTTACTGACATGGAGTTTCCCCCAACTCATTAGCGTCTCCCAGGCGTAAATGCTATAGGCCATTCCGAGACTGATCTCCTCAAACGTGCTCTCAACCCTGCGTTCAAACAACATACGTGGCAGTTGCATGCACTTGCTGAAGAACCTACCTGAAAGTCCCATCCGCAGCAGAGCCTGTGAGTTGATACGATAGATTTCCCCGTAAAAAAGCTGGCTGAAGCTCTGCTCCCACAGGGCATCATTTTTAATAAGCAACAGATTGCCAGCCTCAAGCTCATTGCTGAAGCTGAACACATCAGCGATAGCGGTGAAATCACGACAGGTGTTGTCCAGCGCCTCTTCAAAAGCGTAGATATCTCCTGCAGCGAGAGCATCGACGGCTTCACCGAGCATTCCCCTGATAATCCAGAGATTGTTGACCGTGTTGTTCGTAGGCCTGGCGGTCCTAAAACAAAGCTTCATTAGCCATACAGTAAATGAATCAGGTGACAGTCCCCGGACCTTGAACAGAGCAACATGGTCTGCTGAATTTTTACCCTCAATGGGATGGTAAAACGCAAACGACAAACGATTTCCTTCTTTTATTTTTAAACTATTAATGAAGAGTAAAATCATTTTCAGCGGGATAAGATATATGTCTTTCACAACCTCGTTGCGGGTAACTTTTTTTGTAATTACTGTAAAATCACGCTCAAATGAATAGTCCTCAACAGAAATGTGAGAGTATTTACTGCCGTCGATCAATTTACTGGCCAAGGGTGCTGCAATGAAAATATCTGACACCCTCTTTTTAAGGATAACAGCAAGTACGTCAGCGGTCAGAAAGCGCAAAACCATGCGGTCACGCTCAACGTCATTCAGTACACTCAGACTTTTTATAAAAAACCAGACGGACAGAGCAATGTTAATCATCATCCAGATGACGCAGATACCACACAGAACAGCATAGGTGTAATTATTGCAAAACGTTCTGATTAAAATTCCCAACAGGATAAACCCGGAAAGTACCAGACCGCTCAGCCCGGCCAGCATGAATCCTGAGTATGACTGATAGGCTGCCTGTACTATTTTTCTGGCAGACTTCTTTTGAAAAATGATGCTTATAAGCCCGACAACCAGAGGGTAGACAACCCCAATGATGGTAAGCTGCCCCCCTAACAGGGTTGTCTGCCAGTCAAAAATCTTATCCCAGTGTGGTAACCATTTTGTCGCTACAGGCTGAATATGAGGGCGTAAAAAATGCATCCCACTAAAGAGAAAGAAAAAAACTAAAAGTAGACTCCCGATGGCCCTACCCGGATATTTTGAACTGGAGATGATTATTGTTTCAATAAAATTCCATTTGAGTTTCCCGTAAGATTCTTTTGATTTTATATTTTTTTTTATAAACCGGTCTGATTCATGACGGACGCCGCCTAATGTTTTACTGAACATATCTTCCTTATAAATTATCAGCCTTACGTTTCAATAAAAGAACTCTATCAAAGAGTAGATAAAAGGTGCGGGATCAAAACCTGAACGTTTGAACGCAAATAACTGTCTCCGGCTGCATGGTCATCAGTCATAGCACCATCGACGGGCCCGTGCTGACTCGATCAGCATCCCGATGGTAAGAGGGATGGCCTCACGCGGGTTTTTCGGATAGTAGAGGCTGAACATGACCTGATCAGAATCCATTCCAAACGCATCAAAGACGTTCTGCAGGCATTCGGCCGCATCTTCCGGGTCCAGCTTCATGTCCAGGTTCAGCGACGTTTCGGGCGTGAGCGTTTTTTTCCGGAACGTCAGCAGGGAACGGCCGTTCCACGGCTCGATGAGCGCCATCACGCACGCCTGCGTCTCATCTACCATAACTTATCCTCCCCGCGGGCGATGGTGTTATACCGGTTGACCGTGTGAAAACTGATATCGGCAACATCTCTGGCCAGAATCACCCAGCCCACGACAGGGACCGCACGCCCGATAAAAGTGCTGAGCTTGTGCGTCCATCGTATACGCGCCGTCCAAGGTGGGTATCCTCCTACGACAGTGGGGAGCTGAATGCCGAAGGGGAACTTGGCTGTCCGGAATATTCTGCGCGCAGCACGTGAAGCGTAAGATGTGCCCTTTTCCGCATCGCGGGGTTTTGCGCGGGTCGTCAGGACATTACGGCCGGAGAGAATAGCTACGATCGCCCCGAAGTCATCGATTCCCAGCTGTTCGGCAACTTCTTCACAAAAAATGATGAAAAAGAGTTCACCGGCGGTCAGGTTCGGTCTGCCCGCGTAGAAATAGGTGTCATTGAGTTCTTCAGTCGTGTCCACTGCCTGCTCCCATATGTTCTGACTGAGCTGTTTTCCTGACGCGTGAGTGAAGATACCCCTGACAGTGATGACTGACAACCTGACGGTCAGGCACAGAATCAGGAATTTCAGATATCCCCCCTAACATCCTACAGGTGACGGTCACCGTTTCAAACAGGGGGAAATGCCGGCATGTCTGACTTCTCTGCAGCGTTCCAGTACCACCAGTGGCCCGGACCGTATTCCGAATCGTAATGAGAGGTTTTAACTTGTTTGCGCTGCAGGTACTCAGGCGTGTTCATCCCGAAGACTTCCATCGGCAGCGCATCGACGCCGGGAACGTCCTTCAGCACAAAATCCGGGAATACGTCTTCCTCGCCGTCGTAGCGCAGCGGCCTGATAAAGGCGCGTTTTTCCTGCCACAGCTTTTCTTCGACAGCGCCCTCATAGCCCGAATCCAGCGGAATAAACCGGGGGCTGACCGTCATCAGCGCCACGTCGATGACGATACTGCAGCTGGACGGCCGGTTACGCCCGTCTGCGCGCCTGAACGTCGTTTCTGGCGGCTCCGTTTCCACGATGACAACGACCTTCATGCCCCGGCGCCAGTCGCCCAGCTCACGGCCAAAGCTCCGCTCAAGGCGCAGTCGCACGTCCTCCGGCAGAACCAGGTCAGGGAAACCGAAAAACAGCCCCAGCGGCAGTGTGGTCTGCAGCCGTACTTCAGCAGACTCATTCCAGCTGGCCAGCACAGAAACCACAATGAGCCGCCGTTTGTTCTTTTCGGCCGCTCTAAGGTGTTCCCAGTTTGAAATAACCTGCGGCGTTCCCTTCATGGCCATGAGCAGCAGCGATTCCTCCAGCGGCACGCGGCCGACGCGTATCCGGCCTGCAGTCTGCTGCAGGTGCCAGCTCACCCAGCCGGGCGTGCGTTTCTTTTTATCGAAAGCGGGATGCCAGACGTTGATGCCGGACTGTTCCCACAGCAGGTGAAGCAGCCCCAGCAGACGCATCGAGGGGCGCCGTTTGCGCTTTACAGGCTCATCAACAGACACGTCTTCAGCCGGCTTAACCTCTGACGGAGCCTTTTTCTGCAGGCCGGTAGGCAGCCTGACCACGATGGTGCCGTCCGCAGCGGCGCGGACCGCATTCCCCTGATAAATCTCCGCCTGCCGTTCGTCTGACCACACCGAATAAAACCGGCAGTCCGGCTTGTGTTCGTTACCTGTAAAGGCATAAGAAGAGAGCCAGCAGCGTTCAGTCTCCTGAGAATAATGAACCTTCAGGCGGCGTTTTACGGGATCGGTCTCTGCCGGCAGGCAGCTGCAGTTGACCACCGTGGTCTTTTTGTTGTCGCGGGCATGCTTCAGCCAGCGCTGCCAGACAGGCGTTTCATTCTGCTGGAAAGCTTCTGACGCCTCGTGCTGGCCACGCTGACCGGTGAAGTAAACCGGATACACTTTTTTCTTGGTCATATACAGTCCACCTCACCGACAATATTAATTATACTTTTTTAACGGCTGCACTGTACAGGCGATGATTCCGCCCAGAGCCGGTTAAATTCATCCTGATACTGCTTACTCACTGGCAAACTGTCTCTGACAACCATCGCATTTTCGGCATTACGCTTTTCCGCCGACGAGGTGTAATTAAAAGATCCTGTCTGCACGCCGTTATTTCCTGTCACGATAAATTTGTTATGCATAATACTGTACTGCGCATCTGTTCTGACCTGAATACCTGAACAGGCCAGCGCATTAACCAGTGACCAGCGGTCGTGACTTTTCTTTTCGTCGGCCACTAATCTTACAGGGACACCGCGGCGCGACAGCTGCACAAGCGCTTCTGCCACAGGCTCACTGGTAAATTCGTAAGCAGCCACGTCAGCAGAACCCGTAGCAGTACGTATAAAGCTGATGATGAGTTCCTGAGCAGTACCGCCCGGTGAAAAACCCGCCTGCAGATCTGTTCCGGAACAGGAAAAAAAAGGCAGTGTAGAAAGAAGCAGACAGAAAAAATTTGTTTTTTTCATTATTTATTCATCCTGTTTAATTAGAGGTTAATAATACATCTGATGCGATCAATAAATAAACAAATTATTTTCACAGCTAAATATTTTTAATAACTTATAACAATTATCGACTGAAGTAATGAATCCTGACTCCGATAATCTGAACAACAGATACGGAGAGGATAATATGAACCAGTTTCATGAAATTAATTTACTAACATCACGTGGTGATATTAATGGTGCGCTGTCGCTGATAAATGGCTGGAGCGAAAGTGTTGCGCGCAAAATCATGAAAAAGGCCGGATATCCGGTGCCCTCAGATAAAGGACGTGCTTTCTGGTTGTGGGTCCAGCAGACGCTGATGCAGGCCGCACGAAATAAACGCTGTGGCTACCAGCACCGGTTCTCACATTCGTTCTGCCGTGTAAGGTCAGAGGCAGAAACTCACTACGAAGATTATGCGAGAATGATGGCTGAATTGAACGGGAAAAATGAACCAGAATCCCCCTCAGAAAGTCAGCTTCCCGCGAAGAGAAGTGTAGTGCCCGTCGATACAGCTCCGGAAATAGGCATCCGGATCTCTGGCCCTGCAGAAGGTGTGGTAAACTCTGACCGGAACGCCCAGCCAGCGGCGACTGCTTCCGTTAATGTACTCCAGTTCGAGAAGGCCACTGGTTGCATCGTAACGCACAAGACTGAAAATCGAAGAATCAATAGAATGCGGTTTCATTTTACGGCGGATTCCCTCCTGTCATGTCCGGTTTTTAACAAGCGTTCGCAGAACTCTAAAACTCAGACCTGTTCTGGTTTGTCTACGTTACGGATCATTTTAAACGTTGCAGTTATTTCACTCAGCAAATTTCTTTATGTTTATGGCAAATCCCGTGTCATGAGCGCTCATTTATTTAAGGCAAGGTATGACAAAAACAGACTGGTTGATGAAATTCAGGCGTTGTCGTTCGATCGACACGCTGGAGACCGTGTACGAACATCTGAAGTACGAAGGCGATCCAAAAGAAGAATATGCGATGACCTCAGCATACGATCACCGTAAAGCCGAACTGACAGTGGACAAGTTGTTTGACCACGTGCCGGCTCATGTCTGGAGATTAGTAAACTGACAAATTCAATGATTATGCTCATGCCTATACCGATAACGGAAATCGCATTCGCAAATTTTTTGCGTGTGCGATTTTCGTTGAACAAGCCGAAGGCGCGTTAGTAATGATCGATGTTTATCCACATGTGCACAGGCTCGATCCAATAAATATTCCAGTAAGATCCTTAAAGCTCCAAACAGATCCCGCTATCTCTCAGGCCTTGTGGGGACTGACTTCAAGCCGATTACAGATGTGTGCTGGTGGGATAAACATGTGTGCTGGCGGGCTGAGCATGTGTTCTGGCGGGCTGGTAATGTGTGCTGTTGGGATGTAATGTGTGTGCTGGTGGGATAGAGGCGATCTTTACTCACAGTAAGATCCTATGACTACTAAGTGAGATAATTATATGAAAGATGAGTCATTTATCGGTGATGCACTTTACAGTGACATGGTCAGTAAAGACAAACAACTCACAGTTAATTCCAACAACACCGTTCAGCCTGTAGCACTTATGCGCCTCGGTGTTTTTGTACCCAAACCCACGAAGTCTCAGGGCGAAAACAACGTTGTAGATGCATCTGAATTATTCTCTCAGTTAGAGATAGCACGGGCTGAAGGGTACGATCACATTAACATTTCTGGGCCACGTCTCAATATGGACAGCGATTTTAAGGTGTGGATTGGAGTTATTTATGCATTCAGTAAATATGGCCTGGCATCAAACAAGATCGAACTGAAGTTTACTGAGTTTGCCAAAGGATGTGGATTTTCTGCTAAACGAATTGACGCCCGTCTCCGGCTTACCATCCATGAATCTTTGGGGAAATTACGCAATAAATCAATATCTTTTAAACGCGGGAGTGATGCTAGAGGAAGCTATCAGACAGGTCTTCTGAAGACAGGTTATTTTGATGCTGAGAGAGATATTGTTCAGCTGGAGGCTGATGAAAAACTGTGGGAGCTGTTCCAGTTAGATTACAGAGTCCTTTTGCAGCATCACGCCATTAAAGCACTTCCAAAGAAGGAAGCTGCCCAGGCGATCTACACTTTTATCGAAAGTCTTCCTGCCAACCCGATTCCTGTCAGCTTCTCAAGGCTGCGCGAGCGCCTTTCTCTGAGCAGTTCTGTCAGTGAACAGAACCGCACGATTAAAAAGGCGCTTGAGCAGTTACAGAACATCGGTTATCTGGAATTTTCGCTTGTTCGTAAAGCCCGCGAAAACTTTGTTTTCATTCATAAACGTAACCCCAAGCTAAAACCTTCGGACATTTAAGTGTGTGCTGTTGGGATAAATACCTGTTCGTGGCGGCAGTGTCCGGCTCTGAAGCAAGTCTCATGCCGGTGAACCCGTCAGCACACATATTTAGCTTTTTTATGACTAGCCGCCTGCCACCACACATTTCCTTTTCTATGGTTAGTTGGCACCTGCCAGTACACATGTTCGTTCATTCAATTACCCGCTAGCGCACATTTACGTACCTTAAATACAGAATTGTTACCCGTCCGCACACACACCATTACCGGATGCTTCACTGTTATCTACCACCAGGACAAATCGTAGTTATCTGCAGCCCGCCAGCACACATATAATTGTGATGTTAATGCGTGTGAAGTGCCCGCCAGCACACATAATTACGTCTCAATAGGTTATTTACACCCGCCAGCACACATATTTGGGTGTCATTGCCCCGTCAGCACACACGTTTGGGTGTCATTGTCCCGTCAGCACACATCAAGCATTTGATTACTTCGCTTGTCCCCCGACAGCGCACATACTTTCAGGATCATATCCGTTGAACATGCGGCCATGTAAGTGAGCGCAGAGGTGAAACCATCCCGCTGGCACACATATCCAGCTGGTTAGTTAAGAAATGGTTTGCCCTGCCATAAATCTGTTGTCCAGGACTGATAAGGTCCGGCTGTACCGATACCCTTAAAAGAAAGGATTCTGGTCATTCTGTTTGATCATGTTTGCACATTGGGTTCCCCGCCATGACACACATTTATCCACTACTTATTCATTATCCCGCCAGCGCACATCTTCGGGAGAGGGAACTTGCATCCTTCCAGCACACATATTTATCTGCAAGGTAAACGAAAATAGCCAACAAGGTTTGGAAATTACGTGAGGATTTGAATCAAATATTAAGCTGTAGGGTAACCTCCTGCATTAATTCGTCAGACCCAGACCGTGTTTCGACTTACAATTGAATCCGAGACAGCAATCTGACGTTTATTGATTATGGGCTGATGAACGTAACCTCAATCCTGCGAACCCTTTTATTTATAAATAAGATAGCATTCCCCTTCACTGACCTTTGCATACACTGTCTATGGGAATTTCAATCTGAAATTTAATCATTAAATATCATTAAAATCAATAATATAAACCATTTTTAACTCAGGGTATGTTCCTGTAAGCTTGAATTGACCTAAGGGCAGGTTTTTCAATTTTGGCCTTAACTGGATGACTTTTGAATGACAGACTAAAGAAACCTGTCAGTTGGCATTTTATCAGTTTGTACAACATTTTTATGTTTTGACGAAATAAGTTGATCTGACGTTTTTCAGATGTACAATCAGTTTCAAAATTGACAACGGAACGGTTAAATGAAAAGTCATTACGGTGGCGTGGATGAGACGGCCGGCAGAGCGAGCGCGATGCTGCGCAGCATGAGCGACGATATTTCAGTCAGAAGGAATGAGTTTGGTCTTGATCAGTACTATCAGACGTTCACGCGTAATTCCGTGGCTAACCTTCCTAAACTCAGCCGACGTGCCGTGGAGCAGGCCATTGAAGAAATGGAATCGCAGGGACACGTTTTTGGCAAAAAAGATGCCGGTAACACCCGGCATTATGCGCTGACCATCCAGGACGTTGTCGATATCTATGCTCACCGCAAAGTGCCTAAATATCGTGATGTGCACGCGGGAGACGGGCCTTTTGTTATTTTCGTTGTGAACCTGAAAGGCGGGGTATCAAAAACCGTCAGTACGGTGACTCTGGCGCATGGCCTGCGGGTTCATCAGGATCTTCTTCAGCACGATCTTCGTATTCTGGTTGTTGATCTCGATCCTCAGGCCTCGAGTACAATGTTTCTCAGCCAGGAAAACAGCATTGGTTCCATAATGGAAACAGCTGCACAGGCAATGCTTAACGATCTGGATGCTGGTCAGCTCAGAGAGGACATCATTAAACCCACCATTATCCCCGGTGTTGATGTTATTCCTGCTTCTATTGACGATGGTTTTATTGCAAGTCAGTGGAATGATCTCGTCAGAGAGCATCTGCCTGACAGACTTCCCTCTGAAGTGTTGCGCCGGACGATTATTGATCGTGTCGGTTCTGATTACGATTTCATCTTTATTGATACTGGTCCTCACCTCGATGCCTTTATGTTGAATGCACTTGCCGCGAGTGACCTGCTGCTTACGCCTACACCGCCTGCACAGGTCGATTTTCACTCTACCCTTAAGTACCTGACGCGGCTGCCTGAAATGATTGAGCAGCTTGAAGAAGAGGGCATCACGCCGCGGATAAAGGGGAATATTGGCTTCATGTCGAAAATGACCTCGAAGCGGGATCATGAAATGACACACGGCCTCGCCCGTGATGTTTTTACCTCTTACATTCTCGACGCGACATTGCCCAGGCTTGACGGGTTTGAACGCTGCGGCGAAAGCTTCGATACTATTGTGAGTGCCGATCCCAGTTCCTATCCTGGAAGCGCCGAGGCGCTCAAGAAAGCGAAGCGTGAGGCGGAGCGTTTCACTCAGGCCGTATTTAAAAGGATTGAATTCATCAGAGGTGTGAAATGAAAAAGGAAATGGTCAAGTTGGGACGGCAGCTGGGTAATTCCAGTTTTTCAAAAATGATGAACGAGTCAGACAGCGAGCGGGTGTTTACCCTCAAATCCGGTGCCCAGGCCCGGTTTGTTCTGACCAAGATACTGCATGACGACATCGAAACGCAGACATTCGTTGATGCCACCGTAAACGGCCGTGACCAGGCATTTCTGACGCGCGAATCGGTCAGTGATATTTCCAGGACCATCCGGCTCCAGCAGTTTTTTCCAGCCATCGGACGTGAGGTTAATGGCCGAACTGAGATACTGGATGGTTCACGACGTCGTGCCGCCTGCATTTACAACGGAACCGCGTTTGAGGTGCTGGTGACGCGTGATGCCTTGTCTCTCTCTGATGCCAGACAACTGGCCGTGGACATTCAGACAGCAAAAGAGCATACGCTGCGTGAACTCGGTAAACGCCTCAGACTCATGTATCCGGAAGACATGAATCAGTCAGATATAGCCGCTGCAGAAGGGCTGTCTGCCGCCAAGGTGACCCGGGCTTTTCAGGCTGCCGCCGTGCCTGATGAAATCATCGCGGTTTTCCCCTCTGTCAGCGAGCTTTCCATCAGTGACTACCGGGCCCTGCTGGAGGTGACGGATAAATCACGGGCAAGGCATATTACCATTGACGTCTTAGCTGATTGCGTCCGCAGCCGGATGGAAGAGGATGCATCTCATGATATTGCCGAGCCCGCTTATAAGAACCGGATAATCAGCTATTTTCGTGCTGAAAGCGAAGGACCCCGCAAAGCTGCGGGCAGCAAAAAAATCGTGACAGAGAAGCTGGCAGAGTTTACTGATAAAAAGCAGTTCGCCCGAAAAAAAACTGATGCTGATAAACGTCTTGTCACTTATGAATTCTCTCGTCTTTCTGCGGCCTGTCAGGCTGAGCTTGATGCCGCCGTCCGGAGCGTCATTGATCGCATGACGATTAAGTCTGGGAACGACCAGTGATCTGACCCTGCTGCCGGTGCCTGTGTGAGTGAGTACAGGGAATTCACAATAAAATTTTACCCAGTGCGATTTTTGTATAACTTAATGATTTAACTGAATAAACAAGTTTAATTTCAAGGTGAAATTCCCCTTTATGAATCTCATAGGCGGGCAGCGATTTTGACTTTTCCTTTATCTGCTTTAAGTAAGAAAGTTAACACGGAAAAATGTTTCAATTAAGCGCCCGGTATCGGAGTGGCTGTCTTGAAAGTTTGCTCTGAAAGAAAAACCTTTCCCTGCATGAAACATTGAGATGTTTAAGACAAAATAGTCAGAGCGGGTAGCATCTTAAAATCATTTTTCTGTTTAGTTAGCAATGTGTCGGTTAAACATTATTCCCGATAAAAAAAGAATCAGTTTCCTTTGCTGACTATTGTCGCTGAAAGGCGTAATTAGCCATCCCTCATAATGAAATCATTGACGACGCCCTGGGAGGATGCAGAAAGGACAGCTCCACCCTGACTGAAACATACCTAGCAGGGTGTTATTCTCAAGTTTCGAAATGCAGTGTTCTTCTATCTTCGCATAAGAAAAATTTAACGTATACAAGAACGCTAAAACTCTCTTGCCTTTATTCCTGCTTCCTGTAATCCGATATATCAATTTTGAGGAATTTTCCGTTCATCCCCTGCAAAGCTTTTCTGGAAGGCGTTAAGGTAAAAAAGATAAGGGAGAATACAATAAACAAAGACGATACCGGTATCATCCACCATGGATGAGTATTTTCACCCACTCTTCGCAGAAAAGTCGCAAAAAACATAACACCATAGATAAAATAAACGGCACTGAAGAACCTGTAGAATAAGCGTTTTCTTCGGAAGGCTTTTGACGTGAACTTAAAGTAAAACCTTTTGCCGTCTTCTTCGAGGAATTTTCCAATATGGCCGGCAAGAAGTGATGGTAGGTGGATATCTGCCCGGTTCTGAACGTACATAAGCCTCCGCTTTACCCTTGGGTTGCTCACCCCACAAAGTCTTGTTCCAATGGCTGCCCTGATTCGCTTCTTTAATAGTGTTCTTTCTTCTTCACCCAGATAATCCTTATATTCATTGTCCATTTTCTTTAATTTGTAAACTCCACCTTCTTTCATACTGACATAAAAGAGCCAGAGGCCCCGAAAAAAAGCAGCCATAACGGGAATAACCAGACCAAAAGCCTTCCATATCTCCTCGTTCAGGAAAAAGCTTATCAATATCAACACTCCCTTCTGTTTCTAATAAAATGATTTTTACCTGAGGATTATAATGCTACTTTCCCTTTAATTATGACAATGCTAAATCCTGTTGAAGTCTTTCACTACATTAAGATGTTACCAATATACGGTCAGCAGTAGGGGTTCACAACGTCAGGGTTGTGTCAGAAAAAGGGATGGGACTTTACGTTGCGCTAAAAAAATGCTCAGTCTGGCTTCATGAAGGAAAAGTATGCCTGATACTGGTATAGCCGTCGTTTTCTGAGAACAATGTCTGCTGCATATCCGACAATTAAGGATTTATAAAGACATGCTGATTTTGCTTGTTAACATGTAACGCAGCACTTTTTGAGCAGGGCGAGTAAACATGAGAGTGACTGCCTGTTTTTATGGTTATTATTAACCAGGTATTCTCCTTCATTATCTTTCTTACAGAGGAGCAGAGCTGCATATGAATGAAAATATTATTAAATCAATCCGGACCCTTCGAGATGAAAAAAATCCCCAACGAGCTGACATTTAACTGGTCTGTCCCGGTTGATGGCCTGCCGGCTGATTCTATGGATCGCTCAGGCCACGCCCGGTTTATGACCACCTTGTTGCTCTCGAAAAGCGAACAAGGCAGTTATGTCCTGAATTTGAACGCTGAGTGGGGGGCTGGAAAAACATGGTTTCTGCGCAGGTGGCAAAGCGAAATAATGCATGTGTATCCCACGGTCTACATCGATGCATGGAAAAATGATCACCTCCAAGATCCTCTGCTTAACGTCGTGGCCGAAATCCGAAGCAGTCTGATAGCCCAGACGGATAAGGCTGTGCTTGATTCGCGGCTCATCAAAAGTACCTGGCGCCTGTTTAAAGCGATTGCGCCTGAGATGACGAAATTTTTACTCAAAAGTCGCCTTGGGATTGACTCTGAAGAACTCAGGTCGCTGATGAGTGGCGATGAATCAGCAGATTTGGGGGCCAGACTTGTAGAAGAAGCTCTAAAAGCACATGAAAGCACGGGTAACAGCGTTGAGGAATTCCGGACGGGTATCAAAGGGTGGCTGGATGCGGTAATCAACACATCCCAGCCAGCAATTTCTTATCCCTTGTTTATCTTTGTCGACGAACTTGACAGGTGTCGCCCGACTTATGCAATTGAAATGCTTGAAACTATCAAGCATCTCTTCAGCATTGAAAATGTCGTCTTTGTCATTGCCACTGATAAGGCGCAACTGCAGCACTCCATCAGAGCAATTTACGGGGACGGCTTTAATTCACGACTATATCTCGATCGCTTCTTTCAGCGTTCGGTGACATTCAATGAAGTCAGCCGTTCGCATTTCATCCGGACATGGTATTCCCGGAACCCGCTGCTGCAGGAGTATTTTGCGAAGGAGCCCTACGCAATGCTGTACGAAGGCGATGAGCGGGAAGAGATACTTCTGCTGCTGCTGGCTGGGATTGCGGATGGATTTAAGATGCAGCTCCGCACAGTGGATTTATGGCTTGACCGGCTTGCAATCGCGATAGCCGCAACCCAAAAAAGACCGGATATTCCTATACTTGCACTTCTGATGGCGGTTGAAACACATGCCCCGGAAAGGCTTGACGATCTGAAAGCCGGTAAATCTGTGTTTGCCGGAGCCCGTGGGCATGAAGCCAACGCATTAGTGTTCAGGCATTATACGCTCCAGTTACGCTGGCACTTCGGCCAGTATGCTGACATCTATAATGTCGATGTGGAGGCATATAAAACCAGATTCGGCGCTCTCTTCGTCTCCAAAATCAGCCTGGTTAAATATCTGGAGATGATTACAGCGATGTTTAAAAATGCAGGCGCTGATGCACGTCAAACTGCAAAAAATGTCTGATAAAAAGTTTCGGAGATTATAGACAGGGACGAGGCCCCTCTTCATCATCGGTCAACGGCGATGTGGCGGGAAATACTCATCATCACGAAGCTTTTCAGATACTCGTGCTGCGGCATCTGGAGACGGGAATGACCATGCGTGACTATTATGCACTTTGTAGTCTGGCCACGCATCTTGACTGATACGCGGCGTCAACGACTTTTGAGTCCGGTTATTCTGTAATCAGTTTCCTTGCACCTCACCCACCTGAAAAGAAACGTCGTTTTGACCTGCGGGAGAGGGAAAAGTCACCGTCTCTTATCCTTTGCAGGGCTGCAGAATAGTTAACTGCCGTGACGACAGCCATAAAAAAACGAAAATAAGAGCTGTGTTGAAACTTTTCCGAGAAGGCAGTTTCTGCAATTCCTGTAGATCACTGCCCCAGCAGGTGTCTTGCCCGCGCGGCATCCATGGAAAACCGGACACCTAACTGACGGGTTACATCCAGCGCAAACACCCGCGTATACCATTCGGTCGACTTCGTATCCTTATGGCCCATCAGGGTCTGAATGACCTTCTGGGGAACCTGGTGCTGAACCAGGTGCATCGCAAACGAATCCCGGAACGTTTTGGGCGTGACCGGCCGGATGGAGAACGTGACGCCGTCACGCTTTGCGGCTTCAACTGCCTGACTTATCCAGCTGCGGGCGGTGTCTTCGCTCCGGATATCCCAGAGCCGTGCGCCCGGGGCGGGCTGTGCGGTCGCAAACCATTCCCTGAGCCGCTGGACGAAGGCCGGATCGGTGAGCGGCACGGCGCGCGGCGGGTTATCGCGTATCTCTGCCTGCGCCTCCTGCTCAGCCTGCTGTTCTTCTTTTGTCGGGCGCCCGCGGCGACGGGACCGGCTGCCGGCAGATTCCTCCAGCCTGCGCTGCTTGAGCGTGCGCAGCACCACAAACGGCGAGACGAGCGGAGCCGCGCTCAGCGGATCGTCCAGCACAAAATCCCCCCTGGTCAGCGGCAGTATTTCATTGAGCCGGCCGCCGGTGTTCCACAGCGTATCGATAAACAGGCGTTTGCGGAGATCGGTCACCTTTGACAGCAGCACGGCCACCTCGGGGGCTAGCAGGTAGCGTGGCATGTCGGTGCCGTAGGCGGCGGCCAGGTTTCGCAGCGCGACCGCACTTTCATAGTCAAAATAGCGTGCAGCGCCGGAAGTGTTCACATTGTGACCACTGGCGTCGCTGTGTGAAATCTGCGTCATTTCGCGGGGCAAAGTACCCAAACTTTTAATCTCCGTTATCAGCCGGTGTGGAACGTATTTTCGCGCATCTGTAAAGGGTTTTCGATGAGAATAAATCGATCCGCAACGGATCCTTTCTGGATCGGTTTTCCGGCTTTTCTCCCGTATATGGAGAATAACCTGGTCAGCCGGAAATAAAAAGCAGGCTCCCGGCGCAGTTTCACGCACTCTCAGTGATGCTAACCCTCTGGTGATAATGAAGAAAATGAAAAAGCCGGGCAGGGCGAAGGCGTCCAGGTACTCTATGCTCAGTACCTGGTGTGAAGACGAATAAAGTAATGGCAGATGACCTGTACGTGAGAAGGAGGGCGTTTTGTAAAATGTATGCGCATTAAGAGAGAACGAACAGACTGGATCACTGCTGCCTTTTCGCCGGAGTTGCATTAACGAAAAATATGTATACCTGAACGGGTAAAGCGGGTGAACGGCACAAAAACGTATTAAGGGAGCAGGGTTGTCTGTGTAAGGTTTCACTATACCAGTGATGACATGTTGAAGTGACTCTCAATACCCGGATATGCGGACTATTCCAAGCTTTAAACTTTGATCATCAGGTATAGTGGATGTATCATTCTTATTTAATCTGAGCACATTTAAAATTTTTATTCATTAAAAGGATGTAGGGAATGGAAAAGATTTTCAGCGGAAATGAATTTACGTATTATTTACTTAATTCTGAACGCGAAGCCTTAAGAAATACTCTTATTGAAAATGAAAAAGACGAAGAAGAAAAGAAAAAAATAAGAAGAAAACATAATTTCCCATCAATTATTGACATTCTTTCAGAGCCAATTGATGGGCGTTATTTATTAGAAAAAAATCATATTGCAGAAAATGAATTTCATTTGATTAAAGAGTTATTAGATTGTGGCTATGGACAATGCGAAAAGTGGAATTCATACAGAATTTTAGACATTAATTTAGCCGAGAAAATACACAAAATTATAATGAAAAGGCTAGAGTTCACTGCAGAATGTGTGTTAATTAATGATGTTAAAGCTTATGAGATCCAAGAAGCTTATGGAAAACTTGAGTCCGCTGAAAAAACCAATATTTCGTTCACGCTCGGTGGCGTATTCTCGTATCTTGCAGCAAAAAACTGGGTCAGATCTTATGGGGATCAATTACAGTCATTCCTGCATGTGAATGTTTATAAAAATTCCATTATGGAAATTGATACTAATGGTACTCATAATCCTGATTATATCGTAGAAACCAAAGGAGGAGAATGGCATATTTTTGAAAGTAAAGGCGGTGGATTTACAACTCGTTGGACACGACTCCAAGAAGGGCTTGAACAAGTTGAGGCAATAACAAAAGTAGGATGGAGTGAAGATAGTAAGAAAACTGTTATTAGCCATGTTTGCACCTTTGCCAGCATTGATGCACAGAAGGCTATAGGCATAATAGTGATAGATCCTGAGCCAAAAATAGACAAAAGCTTAATTATAAATAAGGCTATATGTAGATTGATTGAAAAATTAATGGCTATCGATAAATATACTTTTTTCTCAATTGAAAATGAACGATTCAATATTAATGGTATGGAAGGTTGGGCGTTTGTGCATTCAACTCACTTCGATGACGTTGAAATAGGACTCCCAAAAAAATACTTTAAATTTGAAAAAGAATTGCGATCACGTTTGGGTGTTTATTTAGCATTAAAAGAAATTCTTGAGAGTTATTCACACAAAAATATAATTTCAGGGTACGAAATATTAAGGTTGTTAAATAATAGATTAATTGATTTTAGTCTCGCTAGACGCCCCTTAAATAATTTAAAAGCCTATGAGAGATTCGATTTTAAATGGAATGATATTCTGTCTGATTTTTTTACATTATTAAGAATAGATGTATTATCATCTCTCTATGAAAACTTTGATAAAGAACTGAGTGATAGGTTAACTCATCAAATGAAGAGTCATCTGACACAATCAGGGATGTTGGTTCGTCAAAAATCCGGGCCCGGTTATGAAAATGCCCCATTACCACCTATGAACAAGCGACCAAAAATGAAGCGTTAACTGAGACTTGATTAAGAGTAATAGGCCAAGGAAGTCATGGTGTAGTCTGGTCAACTTCAGACGGCCGTGCATAGGCAGAGTAGGGAAGAGATATGCGCACGGTGGCTGTCATCGTTATCCTTAAACAGCAGCAATATCTTATCGTAGCGGACCGTCAGAGCTATTGAGACCTTCCGCGGTTCGCGCCAGGTAAATATCTGGTTCAGGTTGTCGTCAGCATCAAGCGGATGGTGCACGTCAAAGTCGTGCCTAGGTGTTTTCGCAAAACGGCGGTTGTAATCTTCCATAAACTTAGCGGCAAAGGCGTTAGCCGCCTCAGACTTACTAAGGCCACGGAGCCTAAGTTCCCTGACCAGCCCGTCCTGTAATATGACATGCGCACTCTCCACGCAGCCCTTGGAAGAGCTGGTTTTGGCGCAGATGCCGATGATGTTAAGCTCATTCATAGCGCGTCCAAACTATGTGACCGTAGCCGCTAGCCGCATTTTGTTGTTAATGCGAAACACACTGGCCTTGTCGCTGTAGAATGCGAGCGGTTTACCGTGTTACTCCAGATAGCCGCGGGTGGCGTCAAAATAGGTGAACGTGGACTCAGATTTTACGAAGTGGAGCTGCATCAGGCGGCTGATTGCGTCGTCAACGTAGACCAGCAGCGTGCAGGCGGGGCCGCGCTCCTCAAACCAGCGATGATCGCAGCCGTTAATCTGTATAAGTTCGCCAACGCAGGCGCGACGATATCGTGGCTGCTGGATCCTTGGCGCACGCATTTTCCGGGGGATTCTAAGTCCCGCTCGAACCATCAGCTGACGCACGGTCTCTTTGGCCAGCACAACGTCATGGGTCTCGGCCAGCTTCTCGCAGGCGAGCGTGGGACCAAAGTCGGCATAGTTATCGCGGATGATGCCCAGAGCAAGTTGAGCAAGGTCCGGCGGCGGTTCGCCAAAGCCAGCGGCCCGGACTCGCTATAACGCGCTGACAGACGCCGACAGTGCCGATCCGTTATGCCAAGTCGTTGTGATGCAAGCGAGGTTGTAAGCCGGCCATCAATGACGTCCTGCAGGATCTTGAGGCGGTTAACTTCATTCATCGTAAAGCACTCCGAACCGCAAGCCGTCATCAGTTGCGTCCTCAGCCGGGAAACCCTGGAAAAGGACGATAATGCGGACATCTCAATACAGCCAGAGGCGGACATCTGAATTTAGTCGTTACATTAAAGTGCGCATAATACATCTTATGTTAAATATATTATTCGGTTACGCATTCAGCCAGACCGTTTACGCCTTTCCTGATTAACCTCTTCTTATAGTCCATCTCTTACACTGCCAGCATCCCTTTAGCACAGTAATAAGGGTGCTGGCACAGAGTAGTTATAACCTCTGAGAAACGCTCATTCCTTTCTGGATTGTCATCCCCGACAATATGTCAAAGAACTGCTGGAAAGTGCCGGCAAGTAAGTACAGGTGCTGGGAATCCTCATCACCTGCGATGTCATAATCCTGTTTTGCATCATCGACGTGCAGGCATGACCGGTCCCAGTAATAAACCCCGGATTGCTCACCTTCCGTAATCAGAACATAACCGTTATCACCCGGATCAATACCGATAATGACAGCATTCTCGACGAAAGAAAGCTCATCAAGGAGCTCATCATTCATAACGGAAATATCATAATTTTCGTTGCTGACATCGTGACCGAATAAAGCATCAAATGATACGTAACCGTTATCAACCTTATCAAAAGGTAAGTCACAGTAGTCGGGTGACTCGACTCTCAGTCCGTTATATTTCGCCAGAAAATCCCTGTAATCATCAGGAAAAGTAACCGCAAAGTTTTTGGCAAGCAGATCGATATCTGACTGACCAAGCCCTGCACCCGTTAAAATAGCCACCCGCGCCTCCTAAGCTCTGTTAACAGTTAGCTTTGATATGAGACACACCACCCCTGTGTGTGAACCGGCGGTGTATTTTCTTTGGAACTTCCTGCATTGTGACGCCATTTTCATGATGATGCCAGGTATTCACGTCATAATTCGCCATGCCTTTGCTTGCCTGAGCATCCGCTTTGCCAAAGTCACCCCCCGGAGACTTACTGTGGTCGCCCTTCAAATCCGGAACGTCCACGCTCTGTCTTTCGTAAGGGGTAAAGTCCGGGTAACCGTCAGGGTAACGGACGACGTTCCCTTCCCAGTCCTGATAAACCCACGCTCTGCCGTCTGTTTCCTGCCAGACCGTGCCACCTTTATCCAGCCATTTAGACATATCTGGTGAGTTTAGAGGTTTTCCGGTAAGACCCAGGGGGTCTACCCAGCCCTGCGGATTCGGGGCATACTGATAAAGGTTCCATCCTCCCTTCAGCCCTATCGGATCCTGTACAGTAAACCGGCCGGTCTGTGGGTCGTAGTAGCGGAACAGGTTGTAGTGCAGGCCTGTTTCCCTGTCAGAGTACTGACCCGCGTAGCGCAGTGGCTGGTGTGACAGCGTTGCGCTTTTCACCTGACGCAAAAACTGTACATTCAGGTGGTGTAGCGCTTCGCGGCTACGAAAATAGAGCGTTTTATAAATTGTCTCAGGTGATATTCGCAGTGTTTTTTGACGCGGTTTCGTTCGCCTTAACCATCCTGATATTTGCTCTGGAGACCACTTCATCTCCAGCTTTTCCAGAACAAGCTCTCGCAACGGTAAATTCTGATCCAGCAAGCACGGTTTTGGGCTTTTCGCCATCCTGCTGGCCCGGTTATTAGCATCAACAGCTTTGTAATAGCGCCTGCCTCGATTAGGCTGAACTTCACGTGAGATCGTCGAAGGACTACGATTCAGCGCAGTAGCTATCGCACGAATGCTCATTTTGGCTGACAAACCGGCTCGTATTTCCTCGCGCTCTGACAGTGTCAGGTGAGCTACAGCCCGCTTGCGCTCATTAGGTTTTACGCCGCCAGTATCTCTTAACATAGTGAAGATTGTTCCTGGTTTCGAACCCAGAATATTAGCTATTTCACTGAAGCCTGTTCCGTTCTTCCACAGTTCAAAAACAGATGCTTTTTCCTTTGCTGTAAATGTCCGTCTCATTCAAAAACCCTCCGCAAACCCATGTTTTCACATGACTGTTGCGTTGACCAATTGAATCTACAGCGGCTTTTTTTAATATGTCCCGTTCGTCAGTAACCCGTTTCAGTTCCTTCTGGATTCTGGAGTCGCCGGATTTCGGCCTGAGCATCTGACTGATCTTTGTTGGTGGAAGAGTCCGGCCCGTATTTCTTTATCCAGGCATAAAGACTGTGGGTAGTGATATCGAGACGTGTTGCGACAGTGGAAACAGAATAGCCACGATCAACAACCTGCTTGACGGCTTCAATTTCAAACTCTTCAGGATAACGCTTACTGCTCATATGCACCTCTCTTTAAGCCATTTTAAATGACTCTGAGGTGTCTGTTAAACCTGTGGCGATTCATTTTCATGCAGCAAGACTGCTGTCCTCTAAGTTTCGATTCGTTAAAAAAGATCAAATCCTTTTGTAATATGTCCCTAATTTTCTAGGTTATGCGTCCAACGGTTTTAAGCACGTACTGAGAAGGCGTACATGCTTAAACACCCCGGCACTTACAGGCTTTAACCAGTTAACTATTTCAGCTTTTAATTTCAGCCAGGTTTTGTGAAGTGACCTCTGCTGTTTTTTGTTCCTCACGAAGTTTTAACTGATCCCATGCCCGAAAGAATGGATAGTAAATAACCATCGAAACAGTCAGGTTAACGATCTGTAATACGGTGCCTGAAATGTGCCCGCCGGTTGCCAGATAACCGCTGACAAATATTGGTGTGGTGAAGGGAAGCGCGATTCCAGCAGGAAGGGCAACAAGACCCGTGCTCATAGCCAGCCAGGAAATAATGACCAGCAGTACAGGTGTGACGATAAAGGGCACAAAAAAGTAAGGATTAAGAACGAGAGGAAGACCAAAAACGAGTGGTTCACTGATGTTGAACAGCGCCGCCGGGCCGGCAATTTTACCCAGTTGTTTGAGCTGACGACTGCGGGCACGAATAATCATAAAAATGGCTAATCCCAGTAAGGCGCCTGTCCCACCGGGGGCTATCCATAAATCATAGAACTGCTGAGTAAAGATGTGAGGAATCGGCAGGTTATGCTGGAATGCCTCCAGGTTTTCACTCATGTTTGATAACCATACAGGCTGTATAAATACCAGCACGATCGCGTCACCGTGTAAACCCAGCGTCCAGAGAATACCAATTAACAGTACTGAAAAAATCATCCCCGGAAGCGTTCCTCCGATATGGTGCATCGGTATACCAATTACAGTCGTAACGAGACTATTCACGTCACCAAATGGAGAAGCCTCAACAGCAAGGCGGATGAGTAAAACCACTGCCAGTACGCAAAAACCCGGAATCAGGGCCAGAAAGGATTTTGCCACAGCGGGTGGTACGCCTTCAGGCATAGCGATAACCAGGTTACAGTTATGAATGAATCGATAAATCTCAGTGGAAAGAATGGCAATCAGAATCGCAACGAACAAACCTTGGCTTCCGACCATCGCAATCGGTAGGACACCAGTTACCAAGCTCGACGGTGCGCCGACCACAGGCGCAAACAGTGTATGTTGCGGTATTGTCATTACAAATGCTACTAAGGACATTGCCCCGCTGGTCAGCGGATCCAGAGTACGGTATTTTTCTGCTAATCTGTAAGCAATACCAAAACTGGAGAGCAGCGCCATAATGTCATAGGTAGCTTTGACCGGATAAAGCAGCTTGCTTTGCCAGCTATCGCCAAAAAGCTCAGCCATTAGATGTCCCCAGGCGGGAACGGGCAAATAGGCAAAAATGAGAAAGAAACTTCCTATCAGCATAAATGGCATATTGAGTATGATGCCATCACGCACAGATAACAGGTGTTTTTGACCTGCAATTTTAAGCGCAACCGGTAACACATTACGTTCAATAAATGACTGACGACTGGACATGGCACCTCCTCAGGGATCAGGGCCTGATATCAATGGGATGTAAACTGTGGAAGCCAGGCTTTGTTAAGCGTGAGTACTTCATCCAGTAGCGCTTCTGCACTGGCAATGTCCCCCACCAACGGATTTCCCAGAAGTGCCAGAAGTGCCTGATGACGATCGCCATGTACAGCCGCCTCGATAGTTAATTGCTCAAAGGCTTTAATCTGCTGCGTCAGGCCATTCATGACAGGTGGTAATGAGCCATAGGTAATGGGATGTGCTCCCTGCGCATCAACAATACAGTTAGTCTCTATTACAGAAGAGTCGGGAAATCCCTGTATAGCGCCATTATTTCGGCAATTAACAACCAGATTTTGACCGCTATTGTTGTAAATTGAACTGATCACCTCTATTGCGACTTCTGAATAGTAGGCGCCGCCACGGAAGCTCAGTTGCTCAGGCTTATGGGCAAGATGAGGATCGGCATAAAGCTCAAACAATTCAGCCTCTACCTTCATAACCTGTTCAGCCCTTGTGCCCTGATTTCCAGCCTGTGCTTTCTTCTGCTCCTCCGCCAGCATTTGCGGAGTCTGCCAGTAATATCGGTGGTAAGGACAGGGTATTGCTCCCAGCGCGCGCAGAAACGCTGGCGACCAGGGCAGTTCTTTGATGTTATTCATAGTCAGAGATTCGCCATCACACAACCGTGTGATGACCTGGTCTGTCACATCTTCCCCACGTAATGTTACCTGAGTTACCCATACCAAATGATTCAGGCCTGCAAAGCGAAGATAAACTTCATCCCAAGGGGCTTTGAGCATATCGGCGATCATATGCTGCATGTTAATCGGTACATTGCAGACGCCAATAACCCTGGCTTTGCTATATCGGGAAACCGCTTCTGTTACAATGCCGGCAGGGTTAGTGAAGTTGATGATGAAAGCATCCGGTGCAAGCTTTTCCACTGTGCGTGCGATCTCCAGTAATACCGGAATGGTTCGCAGTGCCTTAGCAAATCCGCCCACGCCAGTAGTTTCCTGGCCCAGGAGACCATATTTCAGTCCAAGGCGCTCATCGACGGCGCGCGCAGCCAGCTGGCCTACCCGGAGTTGAGTTAATACAAAGCTTGAGCCAGATATAGCTTCATCCAGTGAAAAATGAACGCTGACCTTAACGTGTCTGAGATTGTTTTTATCAAGCATGCGCTTCGTCAAATCGGCAATAATGCTGACTTTCTCGCGTCCCTGCTCTGTATCTACGAGAGCCAGCTCAGTGACAGGCAACTGATGATAGCGGTTGATAATTCCTTCTATCAGCTCTGGTGTATAGCTGCTGCCACCGCCAATAATAGCGATTTTAAACATGACTGCCTCCTGTTGCTGAACGATGGTAAAGTTCGATAATTTCAGACGCCAGATCCTGAATTAACATTGCATTCATCAGGTGGTCCTGAGCATGGACAAGAACCAGTGTGACCGGCAGTTTACCGCTGCCGCCATCTTCACTTATCAGTGCGGTCTGTTGCTTGTGCGCAACACGAATGCTCTCTTTCGATTCGGTGAGCTGTTGCTTAGCCGCAATAAAATCGTTATTACGGGCAAGACGAAGCGCAGCAAGCGCCGCACTGCGCGCAGCTCCCGCCTGCACGAGCAGAAGCATGATTGCTTCCTCGAGATCTAACTCTTCATTCTCAGGCATAAACGTCCCTTCAGAAATTCACAATGAATCAGTTATATGCGGCTTGCTATCAGGGACAATCAGACCGTGTGTAGTGCGAGCGCTTTATCCAGCACCTTCTCGCCTCGCATCATTCCGTAGTCCGTCATATCAATAACGGCTACAGGCTTGCCTAAAGGAGCAGCGATTTTCGACAGGCGTTCCGCTTCATACTGAACCTGAGGTCCCAGCAGAATTACGTCAGCGTCTTTGTACGAGCGTTCGAAATCAGCCACCGGAATCGCTCTTATATTCACTTCCAGCCCCCTGTCCCTGACAACGTCAAGCATCTTGCTTACCAGCATGCTGGTAGACATTCCTGCGGCACAACAAAGTAATATTTTCATCTTTAGCTCCCAGTGAGTTGAGGGAAATATTAGTGCTGGAATTAAGAACAGCTGTAAATCCCATAACGTCAGATCAAATTCCAATGCAAATACTTTTATTCAATAAATTCATAAGGATAAACAGGATATTATTATGAAAAAAATTTTCATATATGTGACAAAAATCAATTAACCTCACTCATAAAAGCTCGTTTTCAATAACCTTATGAGGTTAAAATGAGTTAAAAAGAAGCACTATGAAAATTTTTTTCAAGCACAATAGCAATTCTACTGAAGGGGAGGGACAGACAATGGACTTACTTTGGCATTTACAACAACCTTCGCAGCGATTCGATGCTCAGGAATCGAAACTTGCTCAGTTCATTTTGAGAAGCTTACCTGAACTGGCCACTGCGACTCAGGAAAGTTTGTTAATGCAGACAGGTGTAAGTCCGGATGTTTTATCGCGATTTGCACTTTCTGCCGGATGCCGGGATTTAGATGACTTTCTTCTCCAGTTGCGGCAGGCAGGTCAGGTTCGGGAGGTTGAGTCTAAAGAGATACTTGACGTCATCCGTAATCGACAGGTTTTTTTAAGTCACCAGGAGAGTCGGGTAGCGAGTACGGTCCTGAAAGATGTGGAGTTTGCCACATCAGCCACAATTGAGCAGTTGGCTACTCGTGCTAAAGTAAGTGCCGCAACCATCACACGCTTCGCCCGCTCAATCGGTTGTGACGATATCCGTGATTTAAGAATGCGTCTGGCCTTTGCAAGTGTCCAGTCGGAACGTGTGGCTACAAATATATCACCGCAGTTAGCTCGAATTAATGTTGCTCTTCAGCAGCAGTGGAATGCAGCAGATCATTGCTGCTGGAATCATGCAGCCATAGCTTTGCGCAAAGCGAGAAGCATATTGCTAATTGGTGCCGCGGGGCCAGATACCCCTATGGCTGGAGAGGTGATACAGCGACTTAAAGATGCACAGCTGAATATTGTATGGATTCCTGACGATAACTTACTGCGTATGACAATAAGTCGGCTTCAGCCTGATGACCTACTGCTGATACTGGTACCAGATATAAGCAACAATGATGTTGACCGCGCCGTTCATCATGCTCAGATACAACATATACCGATTGTCGCCTTATGTCCGCCGGGTGAAAATATCATTAATCACTGCAGTTACTGGCTGCCATTACCTGAAGATATTTCCATGAGTAATTACGGAATTCTTTTTGCTCTTGATCAGCTTGAGTCTGCCTTATTAAACTGAAAACAAAGATGCTTTTGCGTGCCAGAAAAAATGAAGTTATTCTGCAGTAAATGAAGAATAAGTTCATGAAGCCGCATATTTATTTCCAAGTAGTAGGTCACGTATTCTATCCTCAAAACATCAACTGCCATGCTTCTGTTCAGCCAGTGGCGTAAAAAAGCTTACAGACTGTCCTGACGTCTGTAGAAAAACCATACCAGTCAAGTCGGGTGATAAAACTAAGGTATCTGGCCTGTAACGCGACGGAACATTTTCGCTCCGGATCCAGACGTAAAAAACCCGTCATCTTTCGTAACGGGCTGAACAACAAGTCACGTTCATAATCTACTACAACATGCCGAAACCAGCAGGAATCAGCACGCTGTTAAAATGGAGAGTAAATTACTGTTGCTTAAGCACTCATACTTAACGTAATAGCCTTGCCTGCACCCTCTGAGAGCCCCTCAGCGCGCTTCTGAGGCCTCACGGCCATTACCGGCACATTTTCCCTGTCTCAACCCCCGAAAAACGCGCCTGATGATTTCTACGCGGCTGAATATTTATGCATCGAGATGCATAGTTTACTGATTAGTCTGCACGGTGTTATAAACGTCCGTTTTTGGCTGTGAGTTCAACCGATGGACGCAACACACTTATTGAACCGTTCTGCGGGTGATTCATAGTCTAGCGTTTTTCTCGGCCTTTCGTTGAGCTGTCTGGCAACACTGTTAAGTCTTTGCTGGCTGTGAACCGATAAGTCAGTTCCTTTTGGAAAATATTGTCTGAGCAATCTGTTCGTATTTTCATTTGAGCCACGTTGCCAGGGAGATTGAGGATCACAAAAATAAATCTGAATGTCTGTCGCTACAGTAAATCGTGTGTGGCTGGTCATTTCAGCGCCACGATCCCAAGTTAATGTTTTATAAAGCTCAGCAGGTAATTCCCGGGCTTGTCTGATGAGTGCAGATATAACCGTTATGGTCTTGTTGTCTCTGATCTTTGCCAGCATAACAAAACAGGAATGACGTTCTACGAGGGTGATGATATAGGAGTTTTTCGAGCCCTGAATCAAGTCACCTTCCCAGTGACCTGGAATGGCCCTGTCAGCGGCCTCAGGTGGCCTTTCGGTGATAGGTATCGTGTGCGGGATTGACCCTAATCCTTTCCCTTTAAGCGATGACGTTCTGGATCTACGCACTGCTCTTCCGCTTCTGAGGCATTGCTGCAGCTCTTTTTTTAATGCTCCCCGGGTTTGTATAAAAAGCGTTTTATAAATCGTTTCGTGTGACACATGCATTTCCTGATTATCCGGATAACAGCGTGTCAGCCAACCGGCGATCTGTTCCGGTGACCAGTCCTGATGCATCTTCTCTGCAATGATTTTACACAATGCGGGGCTTTCAATTAGCTTGCAAGGTTTTGGTCTCAGCGCATTTTCCCACGCAGTAGCATCGGCTTTTGCTGCACGGTATTGTTTTGCACCACCGTGCCTCCTGACCTCGCGGCTAATCGTTGAGGGCGCTCTTGATAATTTGGCGGCAATGTCTCTGATACTGAGTTTTGCTACCAGCCCTCTGGATATCTCCTCTCTTTCATCAAGCGAAAGCGCTAATCGGTGCCGTTTTCGCACGGGAGGACGGCAGCCGCCTGTCTGGTGGATAGTGGGCATAATGGAAGAATGATATCTGTCAAACATTCTGGCGATATCATGTAGAGAATCACCTTGCTTATATCTGTCCCAGATAATTGCTTTCTGCTCTGGCGTGTAGTTAATCCGAGTTCTTCGTTTCATAGCAACGTCCCCCTTGATTAAGGATAGCGTTGCATCGACCCATTGAACTCACAGCGAAAAGCGGACCAAGCGAGTTTCGCTTATGAGTTGAATAACAGCGTTAGAGAAATTAAAAGTATGTACTTCATATAAAAGCCTTTAACTCATCAGCCTTGATGTTCGCCAGCATTGATGCTTTCAAATGTGGGGATGAAGCGAGATACCTGGATATCAGATTGAACCCTGCGGTATAACCCAGCCACCTTGGTAAATCTCCAGTTCCGAAAAACCAGGTATTATGGTCGTAATCAGTGTGATTCCAGTTTTCAAACATGAGTGGATAGTAGGGCTTAACAATATCGGACTTGAGGCTTTCCCAGGGCTCAGCTTCACCACCCAAAAGCTCAAGAGAAAAATGCCCGGCAAGTCCTTCAGAAACCAGTACTTCTCCCAGCGTTGAGCCGTATCCCGGTCCTGCCCACCTTGCAGCATGGTGAAGTTCATGAGCAAACATACGTTCAATAGAGTGCGCAACGTTTTTGCAAAATGCAGGGTTTTCAGGATCGACGGTTATATAGATAACACCAGATTCAGGACAAAAACCGGCATGCCCTTTTTCAGGGATAACAGACTTCCCAGCCTTAACTATGACATCAACTGAAGGGGTCGCCATCAGCCTTGTGACTTTTACATAGGTATCGGTCAGGGTAGTTCGCAGCCATTCACAGTGAACAGTGAGTTTTTCCTGAGCATTCAGAATATGGATGGTTATTTGAGGCATGTCAGTCTTACCCAGAATCATTAGTAATGTGCGTATATTAACAGACATACAGGGCATGTAATGTTGCTGCTCAGCAGTGGCCGACCAATGATCACTAATGTCAGCATCTGGCACAGAGCGGACGCTAACATTTCTTTCTTTGTCCGCTATGAGTGATCTGCGGATATTGTTAACAGCGTTCTGTGTAAGAGCAGGTTATCGCCACCCGCATTGGACAGAAATTGTCCTAAGTGCAGTATGTAAGCAATCAGTATGCGTTCATGTCCCACACTTCCTTAAGACCGTGTGTCACTCACTTTATAAATAAAATTAGGCATATAGCTTACTTATAACCTGATCTGGTACCCGTTGATTCACAGGGGCTGTTATTATCTACTTCCGCCTTTGGCATGGAGAAAACATCCTGGGCAATAAGGACAGAAGCTGTACCGGTGTCATAAGGGGCACCCAGGAAATTCTGTCCAGTCTAAGCAGACTGAAAACACTGGAGTGGCTCATGGATATTCATTTCGCAGAAATCTCCCCGGACAGCTCAGGATTTGTCGAATTGCGAACGCAGAGCATGACTGAAGGATTGAACATGCTGCGTCGGCTAGAAGAAAATTGGCTCAGCGGCTATAACCGTTTTGACAGGCCTGGAGAAAAACTGATTGGGGCTTATGTTGATCGTTTAATTATTGGCGTGTGTGGGCTTAACGTCGATCCTTTTACACAAGAAACTGGTGTCGGTCGTCTACGGCATCTTTATGTAGACACTGAATGGAGAAAAAATCGGATTGGCAGTGCTCTACTCAATGAGATTCTGAAAGATGCTGGCCGCTGGTTTGATTTTATCAACACGAATGCACCTTCATCAGCATTCACTTTCTATGAACGAGCTGGTTTTGTAGCTTTATCAGGTGTAGAAAAAGTTACACATCAGTTATGCCTGAAAAACCCAGCACGGCACTTCATCAGGTACTGAACACAAATCCAACTCTTGTCCAAACATGCTGAGTGGCTGCCGAAACACCTTACGGAGATTAAAGTACCTGACTGGCAGCTATGAGCGAGAAGCGGACATTGCTAATAGCGTTATGAGTGAATCAACGGGGAGCAGGTCACTCGCAGCGATCAAAGCGCCTGCCAGGTCAGATAGTTTTGCTTCACCTTACACCCCCGAGACAACGTCCTTCGGCGACATATTAATAATACATGTGCGCGAACCGCATTTAGTTCAGCCGACTCATTCAAATCTCAGTAAAAATTCTCAGATGAAAATCCAGCAATGGCTAATGCCGCTGCGAACAGAACTTCATCCCGAGAAAAAATGATTATTTAGCTTAAGTGCTTTGTTTAACGTTACTAAAAGTTTATTCCGTAAAGCAGTAAATCAACAATGCGGTATAAAGTTAATGAAGGAATAACCGATAAAAAGGTTAAGGTGCTTTGCAAATGTATCTTTTGCAATTGTCACTATAACGAACTAATTCACCAGGAATTATAAATGAATAAGATTCTAAACAATATAAGTCTTACCGCCAAATTTGCCATTCTGGGCCTGTTTTCCCTTGTTCTGTTCTCAGTTCCTACCATGCTTTTTGTTTCCGAAGGTAATAAATACATTCAGGACAAGCAAAGAGAGCTAACAGGTGTACCCGTAGAAAATAAGATTTTAGCCCTGCTGAATTTGATACAGCGCCATCGTGCAGAAACCGCCCTGGCCATTGCAACTAAAAATCCAGCAACACCGTCCCGCGTTCAGGTCAGAGATGAAATTGAAAACATCACTGACGTTATTACTAAAGATATGGCCAAGACAGAAGGCAGCGCTGCCATAATCAGCAAAATTAATGATGTGCGCACACAGTGGAGCCAGCTACAGCAGAGAATAGATTCTTCACAACTGACTCTGACAGCCAGTCTTGATGCGCATGCCCTCCTCATCCGCAACCTTTTGAACGCGAACCGTGATGTGCTGGATTTTTACGGCCTTTCTCTCGATTCAGATATCAACACGTACCGTTTAATTACGAGTAATTTTTCATCATTGCCTGAATTGACCGAAAGCCTTGGGAAAATACGTGCATTCGGCACTTCCCTTCTTGCCCGAAATGAAAGCATAAGTGAAGCAGACTCTGTCCGTATGGAGTCTTTAATCAGTAATGGTTCGTATAACCTGAATTTATTTGTTCAGGATTCTGAAAAACTATTTTTATCTGATAACACACTTAAGCAAAAGTTCAGTGCAGATGCAGATGCAGCCGTTCAGGAGGCAAACAGTGCTCTCAAAACCGCTGAGGCGATTTTTATTAACCGGAGCATGACGAATCAAAACCCGAAGGACTATGCAGCGCTCTTTACGCACGCTATTAACAAATTCAGCGACTACGCCATTGGTGGAGGTAATGAGCTGAGTGAAATACTGAATGCGCAGATTAAGGAACACCGATATGCACAATATGCACTACTGACCGTTCTTGTTTTTATCGTCCTGTTGGCAGTAATTTTCGCTCTGGTTATCATTCGCTCCGTTACCAGACCTGTCAGTGCAGCATCAAAGCTGGCGCTTGAAGTCGCAGGTGGTGACCTTACGTCAACATTTACGGTGACAGGACGTAATGAAACTGCCGGACTGCTCAAGGCATTACTGCAAATGAGTCAGCGACTTACACTTACGGTTGAAAGCATCAAAAGCAACGCTGTCACTATCGCTACCTCATCTGAAGAAATTGCTCGCGGAAATGGTGATCTTTCTGCGCGAACTGAACAACAGGCAGCCTCTCTGGCTGAGACTGCGGCCAGTATGGAGCAGTTATCGTCAATTATCGGCAATAATGCAGATAACACGCGCCATGCTGCTGAAATGGCCAACTCCGCTACCAGTGCGGCCTTAAGAGGCGGTGAGGCGATGGAGTCAGTGCTGGCTTCAATGGAAAAAATAAGCAACAGTGCGGGGCAGATTAAAGAAATCATCTCCGTTATTGACGGGATAGCGTTTCAGACGAATATTCTTGCTTTAAATGCAGCCGTTGAAGCTGCCCGGGCAGGTGAGCACGGCAAGGGCTTTGCTGTTGTTGCATCTGAAGTCAGGGCACTGGCACAGCGATCGGCTGGAGCGGCGAAGGAGATCAAAGGACTGATTGAGCAGTCAGTTGAGCATGCCGAACAGGGCATTTCGATGGCCCGGGATGCCGGTGAAAAAGTTAAGCAAAGCGTGGAAGCTATTGAGCAAACATCTCAATTAGTCAGAGAGATTTCATCTTCTTCTGAAGAACAAAGTGCGGGCATATCTCAGATAAATATTGCGGTGACACAGATGGATCAGGTTACGCAGCAGAATGCCGTACTGGTTGAAGAGTCTGCATCATCTGCTGATGAACTTGCAAGCCGGGCCGCAAGCCTGAGGGATGCTGTCAGCGTATTCCGCACAAACGCTGTATAATTGGTTCAAATACTTTGGTTGTGTGCCATTTAATGCGGCAACATTTTTACAAAACTGCGTCTGTATTTGCACTTGATAAGCCATCTTCAGGGATGGCTTATCTCATTTAAAACCATGATAAAGTTATACTTTTGCACTTAAAGGCCCGGTGGACTAATTAAACGCCTGTTGAAATATTTGGCATTACCCCCCAATTGCCCATATGAGCTACGCTCATAACATCCGTAATGCAACCTGCAACGCGTTCCTCTTTAAAGTTGTTTCTATTGCAGATGGCCTTCATAATTCCTCTCGTGCCGGACGGCGCGTTACACCTTCCCCCTGGGGCGCTGTTCTGCACTCGCGCCATCCGGCCATTCAGTCAAATCTCTTACTACGCAGTTTCATAAATCAGACTTCAAATTTGAAAATGGCGATATGCAGAAAATCATTAGATGCGGGGTTAGCTGCATAGAGGCGCTGACCTGCTCCCGGTAAACTAACATTCCATGATGCAAGCAACGTCCGCTTTTGGCACAAAGCGGACAGGCTGACTGAGCTGAAGGTCCACTTTGAGCTGTGAATTCAACCGATGAACGCACACATGCATAACGCCTCTGATGAACAGAGCGCTGAACTGTGCTGAATTTATCAGGGTTCAGGAAGCAGACTGAAGATCACCAAAAAAGAGACGTCATTTTATTAGAAAAAGCCATTCGGCCTGCTCTCCTGATCCTAATCCTAATCCTAATCCTAATCCTAATCCTAATCCTAAATACGAGGTATCACATGTTCGTCAGGACGCCATTCCTTCCGCTTATTAATATTTACTTACCGTAATTAACTAAAGGTGTCATCAAACTGTCATCAAAAAATCTTTGAATAACCGAGGCGCATCTGGGTTTCACCTTCCAGGGAACCCGCTGTGTTCCTGCAAGTTTTTGTGATTACGTTTCTCAATTCGCTGAGCGCTGTCAGGGCAATCAGCCTTCTGTTTTCTTAAGCTGAGAGGAATCGTTATGCCTGTATCTGTTATAAAATACGCAGTTAAAACCGCCGCGTTAGCAGCGGTCGTACTGGCTGGCCTGCAGGGCGTTTCGTTCGCAAATGATCTGCCTTCTCGCACGACTTTAGGGCCCGATTCAGTTAAAGAAATGTCCGCTCAAAAAGCAGACGCCTCCACTAATGAAAGCGCTACCAAACTGGCCGCGTGGCATCACCATCTGGAGATTAATCCGGGTTGTAATGATCCCTCTTCAGGTCTCGGTTGCACCGACGATGACAATGCATAACGCGTAAAAGCGGCAGGCACCGTTTACAGATGCGGTGTCTGCACTGAGAGGAAGAGATAAAAAGTACCGTCATCCAAACTGCTATTCATCCAGGCACTGGAGCATGAGGCATATAAAGCCTCTTACAAAGTAAAGGCTGGCGTCGCGTGCTGGTTACTGCCCTGCCGACCCGGCCATTCCTACCGGTTTCTTTACAGGGTCTTGCCAGATACCCGTTTACCTGTAGAGGGTCAGAGGTGTCGTGAGTTTGAACCTCCTCCGTTCACGGGAATTCGCGGAGAACAGATAAACCCGATGCGGTGTTATTCCTCTAAATATAAATATCCGGAGCTGCATAAACGAAAGACTGACCTTATTTAATGCGCCAGTCAGTTACGTTTTTTCAGAATTTTATCTCTCAGCTGCGGGTAGCAGACCTGCAAGCCTGTATCCCTCAATAAGCTCATCAAAAAGCTGAATATTGTTCCGGCTTCTGGCCATTAGCTGTGCGCCGACGATGGCAGAAAAAATGGCACCGGCACGCATTCTGCTGTCTTCTGACGCAGTGATCCCCGCTTCCAGTAGCTGCCCTGCCAGCCAGTCGATATTGACGTCCGCAAACTTTTGCACCTCAACTTTGACAGGTTCAGGCAAATCATCATATTCCGCCGACATGAAACTTCCCATACAAAGTCGGTTTCCGCTTTCCAGCGAACGGCGAAATATTTGTGGATAGCGGCTCAGACTCCTGAGCGCATCGCCTTCCGCATCCCTCAGTACGTCCAGGTCACGCGCCGTATCCTCCCAATAACGCTGGGCCACCGCCGCACCCAGCTCGGCCTTGCTGGGGAAATGATAGTAAATGCTTGCCGCTTTAATCCCCACTTCATCTGCCAGTCCGCGGATATTTAAACCTGTATAACCATGCGCCTGCGCCGCCAGACGGGCTGCGTTCAGAATTTCGTCGCGGGATGTTTTGCTCATTATGTCACTCCTCCAGAAGCCAGAATCCCAATTCTAACATTTGTTAGGTAGGTATTGACAGCGTCATTTTACAGGACTAGAGTTTACCTACCAACTGTTAGGTAGTCTATTAACCAAGAGGATTTATCATGAGCAAAGAAATTTATTACTCAGACGCGACTCACCTGGCCAGCATGATCCGTAACCGCGACGTTTCTCCCGTTGAGGTGATGCAAGCGCATCTTGATCGGATTGCCGCCACTAACCCGGACGTCAATGCTGTTGTAACAGTGGCAGACGATGCCCTGAAGCAGGCTGCCGCTGCTGAAGCCGCCGTGATGAAGGGTGAGAAACTGGGCCCGCTTCACGGCGTTCCTTTTACCGTAAAGGACTCCATCGATACGGCAGGTGTGCTGACTCAGCGTGGTTCACCTATTTTCAAAGGCCGTCGTCCTGACGAAGACGCAACCAGCGTGGCTCGTTTTAAAAAAGCAGGCGGCATCCTGCTGGCTAAGACGAACCTGCCGGAATTTTCATACTGGATTGAAAGCGACAACCTGCTGTCTGGGCGCTCTAATAACCCATGGGACCTGACCCGGACGCCCGGCGGCTCCAGTGGCGGTGAGTCTGCCGCGATTGCCGCAGGCATGTCTCCGCTGGGACTGGGCACGGATTTGGCCATCTCGGTACGAGGCCCTGCGGCGCAGACCGGCATCACTTCCATGAAAGCCACGCACGGCAGCGTGCCCATGACAGGCATCTGGCCGCGTGCGCCCCGCCGCTTCTGGCATGTTGGCCCTATGGCCCGCTCAGTTCGCGATATTGCCCTGGCATTCTCTCAGCTTTCGGGACCGGATGGTCACGACGCATTCTCCAGCGCTGCGCCCGTTCATTCTGACGGGCTGCCGTTTGTAGCATCGCGTCCGCTGCGAATTGGCTGGATGACCGGCCCGGGCTTTGGTCCGGTTGATCCGGACGTTAACGCCATCGTGAAGGCGGCTGCGGAAGCGCTAAAAGCACCGGGCGTCGTTGTGGAGCATGTCGGCATTCCTGCACTGGAGAAGGACTTTGCGCTGGATGTGTTTAACCGGCTCCACGTCATGGAAATGAAGCCCGCCTTTGCGGCGGCCACGGCCGGTCGCCAGCCTGATGAGATCTACAAAATGGCGAAAACCATGCTGTCGTTACCTGATACACCGATGTCTGCTTATATTGATGCAGAGCAGGCCGCCGAAAGATTGCGTGACGGCTTCGCGGAATACTTTTCACGCTACGATGCGCTTATCACGCATGTACTCCCCATCCCGGCGCATAAACACGGCGTGGACAGGTTTGTTATTGACGGTCAGGACGTTGATGCCACTTATCTGCAAGGTGCCACGGTGCCGCTTAACGTCACAGGGTTGCCTGGTGTAGCGTTGCCGTTTGGTAAGAGTCGTGAAGGCTTGCCGGTTAACGTGCAGATCGTCGGCAAATGGCATGATGAGCACGTCATTCTCCATATTGCTTCTCTGCTGGAAGCAGTAAGCCCTGTGAAAGGTTCTCATCCGTCACTGTAACAAGGATCGTGCCCCACGAACCCCGTGGGGCATGTAAGATCGTCGCTCACGTCTCAGCATGGAGCTTAACCCGTTGCTCCACATTTCGTTCATGGCGCAGGCAATTACCGCTAATGACCGTCGGCAACCCACCCAGAAGCACTGTCGATCAACCGCTTCAGAGCTGGCGAAATGTTCTGCTGATTCCAGGCCACCCCGGTTTCAAGGTCAGGCACCTCGCCTTGTAACTGCAGGTAAAGCACGCCGTGACGTTGCAGGTTTCTTAGCGATGCAGGAACCAGCGCTATTCCCATCGCTGCTGAAACGAGGTCAGCATGGTCACTGCCTGACCATCACCGGTCGCAGCCTGGCAGAGGAGCTGGCGGATATTCCAGCACAACCGCAGCCTGATCAGAACGTCATCCTGCCGCTTCAGGCCCCCCTCTAAAAAGAAGGCCACCTGGCAATACTTAAGGGTAATCTGGCCCCTGACGGGGAGGTCGCAAAAATCAGCGGCCTGAAGATGCCCGCTATCACCGGTCCGGCACGCGTATTCGACGATGAAGCCAGCGCAAAGCAGGCGATCCTTGAGGATCGGATACAGCCTGGTGATGTGCTGGTGCTGGGATATTTAGGACCCAAAGGGAGGCCGGGGAAGCCCGAAATGCTCTCTCCGACAGCGGCCCTGGTGGGCAAAGGATTGGGAGAGAGCGTTGGCCTGATCACTGACGGCCGCTTCTCTGGTGGCACCTGGGGAATGGGGGTCGGTCATATCGCACCGGAAGCTTTTATAGACAGAACCCTTGCCTTGGTGGAGGAAGGCGACGCCATCACTATTGATGCCCATCGGCAACTGCTGCAACTGAATATCGATGAGGCGCTACTGCAGGAAAGAAGAAACCGCTGGAGCCCACCAGCGCCACGTTACACAAGAGGTGTGCTTGCGAAGTTTGCCCAACTGGCGATGCCGGCTTCCAGGGGCGCGTGTACCGGATAAACGTACCGGATAACGCTGTTTACTGACAATGGTCGAGGTATGTCAGTAAGCAGCAGTCCGGGGAGCCCTAGCCAGCCCCTGCTTTGATAGCGATGTTGTCGTCGTGGTCTCTTTTAATGGGATACTTTTCTGCTTTACCTAAAGCAATGTTTTTGCGGTTGCTAAAGCCTCTTCTTTAGAAGCAGCCATCAATAAAGGATAGCCCCAAAATTTTTCATAAATAATGGCGAAAGGTCTGGCTGCAGCCCTTTTTACAGTGTTGGGTTCAATCAGGATTGACGCTTTAACAAAGGTTTTTAATTCATTTTTATGCGCTTTCATCCAGCGGGTTGTCATCTTCATCTCATCGGCGGAATGCTCATGTTTGCTTTCTGTAAAGCCTTCACCGCTAAGCAGTACGAAGGGTGTTTTGCGGGCGAGTAACGCTTCGAATTCACTAAATGCGGGGGCAGCCGAATCCTTTCCAGGAGCATTCATTTTTATCCATACAACGGGAAAATCGGCATCGTCAATTTGCATAGTCATAATCCTGTGAATCGGTTGATTAAGATTTTCAGCTCTCCTGATGCAGCGCTGAAAAATGGCCGCTTCGGCAGCATGACGCGCAACGCACCAGGCAACCTCCACCCCTGTTAAATGAAATTATCTGAATCCCTTTTAGACTGCATTGCGAATGTTGGTCATAATATTATTCAAAATTGCCAAATGCTGCTTTCAAAACCAAGGTTGAATACATGTCCCGGCTATCTTCTCTGAATGCTGTTGCTTTGCCTGATATTGACAGTATCCCTCGCCCCATCTTTGCACTGAGCGCATCCATGATTTCAAATGGCTGGGAACATGAAACACACCAACATCGTAAGTCGCAATTGCTCTATTCAGTCCGTGGTGTGCTCAATTGTGAGGTCGACGAGGGGATGTGGATTGTTCCACCTCAATGTGCAGTCTGGATACCGGGCAACATGCCACATTCAGCACGGGGTTCTGGAAATACAGAATGTTACTGTCTGTTTATTGAACCTGAGGCGATACCCGCGCTTCCAAAAACCTGCTGTACACTCTCCGTAAACCCACTCCTGCGCGAGTTGTTGCTTAAAGCTGCGGGGTTACCGCGGCTTTATCCGACAGAAGGACCGGAAAGCCGCTTGATAGCAACCCTTCTTGATGAATTATCAGCGGCGCCAGTAGAAGATTTGCATCTGCCAATGCCACGCGATCGAAGGCTGCGACAGCTTGCTGAAAAGCTACTGGCCGAACCTGCTGATAAATCCTCTTTGGGCGAATGGGCCCATCGCATCGGTATGAGTGAAAGAACCATGAGCCGGCTGATGCTGCAGGAGATCGGAATGAGTTTTGGTCATTGGCGTCGGCAGTTACATGTCATCCTTTCACTTCAACGGCTAACCCGTGGGGAGAGTGTTCAGACAGTCGCGCTGGAACTTGGCTATGAGAACGCCAGCGGATTCATCACCATGTTTCGAAAAGCAGTAGGCAAGCCGCCCGCTCGCTACCTTTTCGAAAGAACAGAGAAGGCAACAGGCGGAGCTTCGGGCATTATGCCCGGCAAAATTTATTTGGATTAAAGGCACTGCCGGATCCGTCATCCATTGCACGCTCTGTTCGTCGACGGTAAAGCCGTTACCCTTCTTTCTGCACTGACAGCGCTGCCTTGCGTTAACCGGTCATCCCCTGCGCGATGCTATCGGTATAAGGCGGGCGCTGACGGAAGACGCCGGGCAATAACAATCCATAATGCCAAGAAACATTCCTGCAGCATCTCTGACTTCTTTTTGAACATACCTCCCGTCGCAATTCAAGACAGTGTTGAGGCACCTAAGGGGAACGATTCTGGATGGGTATTGCTTATCATCCGGCAGCACGTAAGACGAAAAAGATTCGCACTGTCAGCGCCATTACCTTACCGACAGTGCGTAAAAGAACCGACTTTTCTGCAGCAACGTTAATATTCCCCCCTTTTAAACTGCCTGTCTGACAGGCACTCATCCCTTAATTGTCCGAAACGATTGCCCGAGTGCGCCCGCGTTTTCTGTCGTTAAATCTGTCTTTACCCTGATGTAAAGAAAACAGGCAACTTTTGGCTGAAATGAAAAATTTTATGTCTGTGTTTCGCTATCGGAAAAAAGATTTTCGCTGTTAAATGAGAATGATTTTTATTTTTAATTACATGAGTCTTATGTGATTGAAATGTCAGGAGTCAGCGTACTGCAGCGGCAACAGGTGCTGAATTCACTGCAGCGCAGGGTAAGTGGCATTGACTGATAACGAAGTCATGGAAGGCGTGGATACGACCATTCGGGTACGATTTAACGTTATGAAAAGCATACTGATGTTTAAAAAAACATCGTGAGCAACCTGGCTCTTATTCGTTTCAGTGAAATGTATTTTATTAAACCTAGACGAGTACATACAGACATGAAAGTTCGAAGAGCTCTGATTCCACGTTCTTGTGCAGTAATGCTTAGTGCATTAATGAGTTCACTGTCATTCCCTGCACTGTCAGCAGACAGCGCCGTGGCTGCGACTAAACAGAATACCCTCACTGTAACAAGCGAGGGGGAGACTCCCCCGGAAGAAAATGCCTGGGGGCCAGTAGGCTCTGTGGTGGCAAAGCGAAGCGCGACAGCGACTAAAACTGACACGCCACTCCGTAAAACGCCTCAGTCCATTACCGTTGTTACGCGTGAAGAGATGGATTTGCTGGACCCACCGACGCTGAAAGATGCTTTTCGTTACGCTGCAGATGTGATGGTTGACAGTCGGGGATCGGTAAGCGGCTTTAATTCAGTCAATATCCGGGGGTTCAGCCAGATCTCGGATAATATTTATCTGGACGGACTCAAACTTCAGGCCGACAGTTTTACTTCCTTCCAGGTCGATCCTTACATGCTTGAACGTGCTGAATTGCTGCGTGGCCCTGCATCTGTTCTGTATGGTCTGAGTGAGCCTGGCGGTGTTATCGCGCTGGTCAGTAAGCGCCCCACGCCGCAGACCATTCGCGAAGTGCAGTTTAAAACTGGCAACCATAATCTTTTCCAGACGGGCTTTGATTTTGGCGGCGCGGTTGATGATGATGAGAAATTAACCTACCGCCTGACAGGTGTAGCCAGCGATCAGGACCAGCAACAGACGGGTGAAAAAGCAAAGCGTTATTCATTAGCGCCTTCATTCACATGGCGCCCCGATGACAAAACTCAGTTTACTTTTTTAAGCAGTTTCCTCGATGAACCCAATATAGGATGGTTTGGCTATTTACCGAAAGACGGCACGGTAACCAGCGGTGCGGGTGGAAAATTACCCGCAAGTTTTAATGATGGGGAACCGGGTTATAACAAAATTTCCCGTAAGCAGAAGTTAGTCGGTTATACCTTTGAGCATCAAATTAATGACAACTGGACTGTGCGTCAGAACTTGCGCTACGGAACGGTAGATATGGATTACCGAACCATCTATGGAAGCAGTGTTTCTCCGTTTGATCCTTCTTTTTTAACCCGGGGTGCACTTGCGGCCAAAGAGCATTTATCGAGCTTCGCGATGGATACTCAGGTGCAAAATAAATTTTCTACAGGTAACACAGACCATACCCTGCTTATGGGCATAGATTACCGGCGCACACGGAATGATGTCTGGCAGGCGCTCGGTCTGGCATCCAGTCTGAACCTGGTTAATCCTGTGTATGGTAATACCGCTGTACAATATTTCGGTTACAGGAGTCAGGTCGATCGTCTTGAACAGACTGGCCTCTATTTGCAGGATCAGGCTGAATGGAATCACTGGCTATTAACATTGGGTGGTCGTTATGACTGGTCTGAAGCAGACAGCGTCAATCGCCTTAATAACAATTCCGCCTCCAAACAGGACGATAATGAATTTACATGGCGAGGAGGTCTGAACTACCTGTTTGATAATGGTCTTTCACCTTTCATTAGCTACAGTGAATCCTTCCTGCCAACAGCAGGAGCGGATTATACAGGGAAAATGTTTCGGGCATCTCGCGCCAAACAGTATGAAGCCGGAATCAAATATATACCTGACGGTAAATTGATTTCCGCCACCTTATCGCTGTTCCAGATAACAAAAGATAAAAATCTGACGTCAGATCCTGAGCATATTTTATATTCAGTGCAAAATGGCGAGTTACGCTCCAGAGGCATAGAACTGGAGACGAAAGCAGCACTGACAGAAAATGTGGATATTATCGGCAGCTATTCCTACACGGATGCTGAGTATACCAAAGACACCTCATACGAAGGTAATCGCCCAGCTGAGATCCCTAAAAATATGGCGGCATTATGGGGAAACTACACTTTTCATGAAACGGCGTTAAGCGGATTGACGTTAGGGCTGGGAAGTCGCTATGTCGGGTCGACGGAAGGTGATAACGCTAACTCCTTTAAAGTGAAGCCCTACACGATCTGGAATGCCGTCATCCAGTACGATCTGAGCAGGTTCAATCTGCCGGGTTCATCAATTGGCTTAAATGTTAACAATCTTTTTGATAAGAACTACGTCGCAGGCTGTTACGCCACGACGGCGTGTTTTTACGGCGCGGAGCGACAAATTACGGCAACGGCTACGCTCAGGTTCTGATAATGCACGTACTGAAATGAATGTTTCCCAGAATCAGACTGGCTTTTATTCTGCGAGTTCCACCGATGGATGCAACACATTAATTGAATCGCTCTGCGGGTGATTCAGGGTATGGCGGATTTCCCGGCCTCTCGTCGAGCGGCCGGGCGACGCCATAAACGCTTTACTGGCGGTAACCCGGTAAACAAGTGCCTGAGGGAAAATGTTGTCTGAGCACGCTGTTCGTATTTTCATTTAAGCCGCATTGCCAGGGAGATTGAGGAGCACAGAAATAAATCCGAATGTCTGTCGCTACAGTAAATTAGGTGTGACTGATCCTTTCACCTCCCCGAATCCATGTTGATATTTTATAACGCTCAGCAGCTCATTCCAGGGCTTATGTGATGAGTGGAGGCATCACCCTTAGGATCTGCTGTCCCAGACTTTAGCCAGCATAAGCAAGCCGGAATGGCGTTCTGCAGAGTGACGATAACCCCTTTGATACCCTTAAATAAAGGGTCTGACGGTGGAATATCCTTCGCCTGGTAAAGTCGTCTGGTGCGATAATGTCGATTAACCAGCCGTCGCTGCAACGGGCGGCAGGGAACCAGAACGCGCTTAAGCGTTGAAGCTGAACACATGTGGTTTATTCTGGAAAGTCTGCCTCAGATGCCACCTGAGCAGCTTCATGACGCGGAGACGATGCTGACCGAAGGCCTGAAGAAATGGGGCCCGGCTGCAGTGTCACGTCACCCTCATCGGCGAATAACGCCTTCAACTCTGCTCTGGAGAAACTGAATGTTTACCGGTTTGTCTGCTTTCCCGTTAACACCTGTCACGGCGCGTGGTGTCGATGAAGAGGGATTGACTAAGATTCTGGCTCGCCTGACGGCAGCCGGTGTCGATTCGTTGGGTATTCTGGGTTCAACCGGCAGCTATGCCTATTTGAGCAGGGAACAGCGTAAACGCGTCGCAACGCTCGCCCGTCAGATTGCCGGGCAAATCCCCATGATGGTTTGCGTGGGTGCAATGAGCACCGATGCCGTCCTGCAACTGGCTGAAGATGCGCAGTCTGCAGGCGCTGATGCGTTGCTGCTTCCGGCGATGAGCTACCAGCCACTGCGTAATGAAGAGGTTTATGCGTTTTATGAGACGGTTACCCGACATGTTTCAGTCCCGGTTTGTGTTTATGACAACCCACGGACCACGCATTTCACGTTCACAGATGAACTGCACGGGCAGCTGTCGTCACTGAAGGGCATTCGCTCAGTTAAAATTCCAGGCGTACCGGATAATCCCGTTGGTGCGGCTGAACGGGTCAATGCATTACGACAACATCTTCGTCCTGGCATGACCATTGGCATCAGCGGTGACGCCAGCGCCGGGCTGGGATTAAATGCCGGTTGTGAAGTCTGGTATTCCGTTTGCGGTGGTCTGTTTCCGGAAACCGCCAAACAAATTACGCAGGCCGCCGCAGTTAACGACCATGAACGCGTGACTGCCTTCACTACCCGTCTGGAACCTTTATGGGCGCTGTTTCGTAAACATGGGGGAAGCATCCGTGTAATCGCCGCTGCAGCAGGCATACTCGGGCTTACCGATCCAGACTGTCTGCCTCGTCCCCTGCTGCCGTTGTCGAAAGAAGATATTGCCGATGTCGCAGGTGTGATTGCAGATCTGGATCTTAAATAACGCGCCAACAGGATCGGTTATCCGCCGATCCTCAACATATCTGGCTGGAGCATAATCTTAATAATGCGCCTTATCATCATGAGCGCCGTGGGCCGGGCAGGTTTCAAGCACTCGTGCAGAGCGTGAGATCGCGTTGTCCGCTGCCCGGTTTAATGCGGGCGTTGCCTGATGGACATGTCCGGTTTGTGCCAGGCGCGGGGAGTGAAAGTCGAAAAGGGCCCCCTCTTTCGTTAAGCCTTATTTCTGTAGTCTGGCTGCGGCTTTTAACGTCGCCTGTCGCCTCTTTTCAATAAATGGCGCTGTTTGTTCCCGCGCCTTTTTTAACTGCTCTTCAGATGCAGTTCGGGGCGAGCCACAGGTAAACGGCGGTGCGGGATCATATTCCATATGCAGTTGAATATTTTCAGCAATACTGCTCCCGTGCATTTCTGATACAACGGTGAGCGCAAAATCTATACCTGAAGTGACACCTGCGCCGGTTATACGGTTACGGTCACGGACGACGCGCTCATTAACCGGCTCCGCACCTAACAGAGCGAGTTGGTCCAGAGAAGCCCAGTGCGTCGTTGCTTTATATCCATCCAGAAGTCCTGCTGCGCCCAGAATCAGCGAACCAGTGCATACAGAAGTCACCAGCTTTGCTTCTTCACTTTGGAAACGGATAAATGAAAGAACGTCTTCATCATCCATTAGGTTTATCTGACCAGGCCCTCCGGGGATACAAATTACATCCAGTTGTGGGCATGTGTTAAAAGTGGTCGTTGGCTGTATAGCCATACCACGATCGGAAACAACAAGGTCCAGGTTTTTCCAGATGAGATGAACCTTTGTATTGGGTGCCCTGACGAAAACTTCATATGGCGCGGTAAGATCAAGCTGAGTAAGCGCTGGGAACAGGAGCAGCCCGATTGATTTGCTTGCAGAATCACGCATAGAAAATCCTTTAACCTAAAAAGATATAATGGCTTTTCCTTCACCAAAGGCAATCGTTGCGTAAAAAACAGACGCTCGCCGAATGGATGTCATGTTTAACCCAGCTTTATTATCGTAGCGTTAAGCAATTTATGACCCACCCAAACGTCAGGATGATTTATGGGTAAAACATCCGATTCTCGCTCATCGCAGACATCACCTACGCATAGTCGCTTTGTGCCAGGAGCAGACATTGATATTTCAGCATTGCTGTGATTATTGGGGTGCAGGCCAGGTGGCCCCCCATCCCTTCGAGCTGCTGGCCACGCTGAAGCAGCGCGGCGAAAAGGCCGCCCAAAAACGTTATAAATCAACATATGCAACCTCAGAGCATGCCAATTAGTCTCTGAATTAATGGTATCCATCTAAGCAAGTCAACGTAAAAATCATAGATATATGAATGGCCAACGTCCGCTTTTCGCCCATGTTCTACTGATTGATGCGTACAGTTTTCCCTCTGAAACGCAACTTTGGTGTTAATAAAGCCTATTTGTGATTAACACCTTATTTACACGATTAACATTCTCTTTTTACTGGCTTGCCCTCAGGAAATGACTTTATAGTCGATTCATTCTGTAAAACACAGTTTTACCCTGTAAACCCTGCGTTGCATTCAGCCTGGCTTCTGAGCCCTGTGAGCAACGTCAGAACAGACGCGGTTAAAAAGCATAAGGGGAAGCGATGGAGACAGTTAATGCACCGCATTTGCCTGTCAGAGAAAACTGGCTGGCACTGCATCACGAAAAAGCGTTGATGCCCGATCTGGCGATAGTCGATGCTCATCATCACTTATGGGATCGCCAGTCAGGACGTTATCTGGTTCCTGATTTCAGCCACGATATTGAGCAGTCCGGACACCGGGTTCTGTCGACGGTTTATGTGCAGTGCCGTTCCATGCTGCGCCGTGACGGACCAGAAACCTTCAGGCCAGTCGGTGAGGTTGAGTTCGCGAGCGGCGCTGCCGCTATGTTTGACAGTGGCCATTATGGCAAGGCATCAGGCTGCGAAGCGATAGTGGGTGGTGTCAGTTTGCTGGCAGGGGATGACCTGCAACCCGTCATTGAACTCATGATGGCGCGCTCTGGTGGACGTTTACGAGGGCTGCGTAATCCGCTTGCCTGGCACAGTGATCCTCGCGTTGTATCAAGCCCTGTCACCCCCCCTGCTGGCCTTGCCACCACTACCGCATTTCGCAAAGGCGCAGCCTGCCTTGTCCGGAACGGACTTTCGCTGGATGTCTGGGTTTACCACACCCAGCTTGATGACATTATTGCGCTGGCAGATGCGTTGCCCGATCTTCATATCATTGTGGACCACTGCGGCGGGCCGCTCGGCACGGGGCCTTATGCCAGCAAAAGGGATACCGCCTTTCAGGCGTGGCAAAAATCCATTACCGCTCTGGCTGAACGGCCAAACGTGAGCATGAAGATCAGCGGCTTTGGTATGACTGTCATGGGCTTTCCCTTCGCACAAAGCGCAACACCGCCAGACTCGCGGGCGCTGTGTCTCGCCTGGCGGCCACTGTTTGAAACGTTGGTCGAAACGTTCGGCGTCAGGCGCTGTATGTTTGCAAGCAATTTTCCGGTCGACAAAGGCATGTTCAGCTATGGCGTTTTCTGGAACGCCTGCAAACGGTTGGCGGAGCACGCGTCCGTCGAGGAAAAAGCACATCTTTTCTGGCGCACCGCAGCGTTAAGCTATCGCTTATCTTCACTGGAGAATGCTGATGAATATCAAATCAAGACCGCATGAGGCTCATCCACTGGAACAGAATGAAGCCAACCTGACACTCTCTCAAACATCGGCAGAAAAACGAACGCTCGCGCTGGGTGGGCTCGGGTGGGCTTTTGAAAGCTATGACTCATTTTTGCTATCGCTTTTATTGCCTGTGCTTGGCGTGGTGTTTGCTGTCAGCAAAACTGAACTGGGTCTGTTTATCAGCACCACGGCTGGCGGACAGATCATTGGCGGCATTCTGTTCGGGATGGTCGCCGACAAAATCGGACGAGTCAGAACCGCTTTCATTTGTATTACGATCTATTCGCTTTTCTCAGGACTCCTGGCCTTTTCTCATCATCAACAAACCTTTGTTTTGTTGCGATTTTGCGGGGCACTGGGAATGGGTGGGATGTGGACCTCTGGCGCAGCACTCATCGCCGAAACATGGCGTCCTGAACGCCGTGCCCGAGGTGGTGCACTGATGCAAATGGGACTGCCGGTGGGGGCCATTTTAGCGATTGGGCTGACGGCACTGGTCACGGCGATGACAGGCAAACTGGAAAACGGCGGTTGGCGATACCTTTTTCATGATTGGCGCCTTGCCGGTTTTTATCATGATGGTCATTGCGTATATCACGCCTGAATCGCCAGTGTGGCTGGCACGCCAGCGGGAACGGATTCACAGACCGACCCAAACGGGGCGGTCGGGCAAAACAAACCTCAAAGGACTCTTACTGGCCTTTACCTTTATCTTTTTCATTCAGTATCTGTTCTGGGGGGTTTTCACCTGGACGCCCACCTATCTTCGTGAAGTGAAGCATCTTGATTTCCTGCACAGCCTGAAATTTGTACTGGCCTTACAAGCAGGTGCGATTGCCGGCTTCCTTGTGTTTTCACTCCTGGCAGATAAATGGGGACGCAGACCCATGTTTTTGATCTACCTGTTTATCGGCGCTGTGGCAGTCGGCCTGTATCTGGCGACAACTCAGCCATTGATTCTGATGGCCGCCATCTTTATGGCGGGGTTTGGTGTAAACGGCATCTTTGCCGGCTCCGGGCCGTTCCTTGCCGAAATGATTGGCGACACACAGTCACGCGGCTTTTTAATGGGTCTGGCTTATAACGGCGGTCGCTTAGGTGGGTTTATTGCGCCGCTACTCATTGGCTATGTTGCCAGCATAGGAGGATTTACCGCAGGGCTGGCGACTACCGTTGTGGCCTTTATCGCCGCGATGGTTGTGGTGTGGATGGCACCCGAAACGAAAGGCATTAAGCTGCAATAGCCCTTTTCCTTTAGCCTGATAAGGCACGGCTGTTTTGGTCGTGCTTTATTCAGTGGCGCGGAGAGACAACCGATGGTCAGTACAATGCTAACCCTCTTTCCGGGCCCACCGCTTCCGATCAATTAATCACCCTAATGACGTGCGACTCTTGCTGCCACAGGCCGACTATCGGAAGAGCGTTAATCTGGCTTTCGCTTTTTACTTTTCTTGCTGAAAATGATGCCCGCTTTGTGCCAGAAGCGGACATCGCCTGAACCTAACTTTTAGGTGCCAGGAAAAGACCTGACTATCACCTGAACGGTTATAAGATTGACCTGTAAAAAATGCAGTCACGCAGGAGAATCTTCGCCTGAGTAACTTTCCGTTAACTCTTAAATAATTAGTTAATATGCACGTAATCAGGATGGCTTGAGAACTACTACGGCATAGCGGCAAAGGTCACCGGTATCATTTTTGAAGATACAGTCAGCAGGATCGCCCAGCTCAAGACAATCACCCGGTGACATCTCAAATGTTGTGCTGCCCTCAATAAATGTCAGCTTACCCTCAATGACCCAGATGAGCTGACGTCGTGAAAGATACGAGATAGCTGGCATAGGCACGGCAGTATTTGCAGGAAGCTCAATGCTGACCAGGTCTACAGGTATCTGACCCGGTGAAGCATGGCGACGAATGTAGCCTGTTTCAGGGTCCTGCCATACGGCCTGATCTTCATATCTGACAAGCATACCGGTGCGAGCTTCCGTTTCAGCAAGCAGCTGGGACATAGACATATCGAAAGCGCCAGAAAGTCTCGCAAGCAGGGTTGCTGTCGGGCTGCTTTCACCACGCTCGATTTTATGAATCATCGCCCGTGATACACCTGAATTTTCGGCAAAATCGGTCAGGGACCAGCCCCGTCTTTCTCTTTCAAACTTCACCTTCAGGCCAATACGAACGTTTAAGTCATCTTCTTTACTGGACAAATCATCTAGCATAATAGATAAATAAGATAGTGTACGGTTAGTCTACTTTAGTAAATGAAAGGCGGGGTGTCTACTATGCAAATTCGTACTGCAACAGAACGCGATGCTGAAACCATTGCTGAGATTTATAATGACGCAGTGCTCAATACCACGGCTATCTGGAATGACAACAAGGTCGATTTTCTTAATCGAATAAAGTGGATGAGAGACCGCTGTGAGGCAGGATTTCCCGTCATTGTCTTTGTTGACGTGGACGATTCCGTACTGGGATATGCCTCATATGGTGACTGGCGTCCGTGGGACGGTTATCGCCACACCGTTGAGCATTCCGTATATGTGCACAAAAGAGCCCGGGGACGTGGAGCAGGTAAAGCTCTGATGGAGGAACTGATCAGGCGGGCTGCCGTTCAGGGTAAACATGTCATGGTAGCTGGCATTGAATCTGAAAACGTCGCATCCATATCGCTTCACAAAAAGCTCGGCTTCACAGAGGTTGGCAAAATGTCAGAGGTGGGTACAAAGTTTGGCCGCTGGCTGGATCTAACGTTTTTTCAGCTACGCCTGGATACACGGGAACACCCTTTATAGTGAATATTCTCAGAACGCCAGAGTAGTAGTAATCAGAGACACAAGGACGTGCCGGCGATGGCTGACCTGCTCCCCGTTATTTGACACAGCATGACCAATGCCCGCTCTGTGCCAAATGCGGACGTTGATAACGTTGAGATATGTTAATTTATGGGAAGCTGGTTAACCAACAAACAAAAGGAGAAGAAGATGCAAATCAAGTTTGGGGTGTTGTTACTCGCGGTGCTTGTGCCATTGACATCGACTGCAGCAAAAGGGAATTTGGTTTTTTCGGTCGGGAATGAGAAAACTTCTTTTGACTCTGGATGTGTAAAGTCAATTGATTATGTAGAGAAGGATGAGACAGGTGCAGAGAATTTAATCTTTAGATTTTCCGATGAATGTGGCAAAAAGTTGTCGGACATGACCCGGCAGAATATCGGAAAGCATATGACCATCGCCTACGATGATAATAAAGTTACTTCCGCTATGATTGCCTCGCGCCTGAGCACCGGTTTCAGAATATCCACAAAAAACATACCAAGAACACTGTTGATGCAAATACTTAATGATTATGAAAGTGTTCGTGATTAACCAGAAAAAAGCGGCAAGTAATCATAAATTATTTGGCAATGTAAAAGTCATTCATAAATACAATGTCCGCTCCTCGCTCATAGCGGACCTCAAGCTCAGTCAGCCTGTCCGCTCTGTGCCAAAGGCCGACATTGATAATATTGAGATATGTTAATTTATGGGGAGCAGGTCACTGGCTACCATTCAATCCGATTTATTTCCTGCTGGCTCATTTCGCGCCAGTCCAACTCCTCAATACCATAATCAATAAGAGCAAACTTAAGGGCCTCTTCCAGTGAAAACATCATATGGTCGCCCTCAACCTGCAAGCTGTCGTAATCGATAAAGCGGATCTCAAGATAAACCGTTTCATCATCTCCCATGACCTTTAATCCAAACAGCACGATAGCCGTTACGTTTGGACGATAATCACAAGGTTGTCGAACTTTTGCGAATAGACACTTGGGTTCTTTCTTCATCTTGACACTCTTTGAATTCGCATTCATTCAAGTTAGTAATTAGCGTATAAATTTACTAATAGCTTTATGAGTATAAACTTACACTATGTCCGCTCCTCGCTCATAGCGGACCTCGCGACGCTTTAGGCGGTCCCCTCCGTGCCTGGAGCGTAACTTACTTACATCGTATTATGTTAGTTTGCTGGGAGCTGGTCGCCTTATATGTTATGAACCTGGAGATAACCTTGAGCGCATCTACTGGTCAGGCGAAGTGATTCCCCATTCTACTCATCGTGGCAAGGGGATAGGCTCTGCATTAATAAAACGCATCGTTGAATTAGCTACTGAAAGAAATATTCCTGAACTCTGGCTCTATACGCCTGACAAGCAGGCGCTTTACCGGAATTTAGGCTGGAAAGAACGTGAACAACGTCTCGTAGCAGGTGAATCTGTTACGGTGATGGTTCTCAACCTGCCCTGCCCGGACGCGGCCTGAAAGCGACAGGCAATATCGCGGTACGGTTAACGTTTTATCTGACCATACATTAAACGTTAACGGACTGTATCCCCTGCTCTTCCGGCATTCATCCAGTCCACTGTGGGCGCTTTGTGAACGTTTCTCCACGAGTCTGTGAGCGTTGCGCCGCAAGCGAAGGTGCGCATAAGCGGGTGATTTTAATGTCTGACGCACGGTTTTAAGAGGGGCATTCCTCTTTGAGAAGCCGCCTACAGCTGCTGGAGAGACCTGATAATCGCCTCATTCATCTCGCATACCGCCTGTTCGCGTCGGCGATAGTAGGTCCATTTGCCTACCTTACTGGCCTCAAGCAGACCGGCATCATGCAGCGCTTTAAGACACAGTGAGGTAGCGGGCTGTGAAAGGCCCGCTTTGTCCTGAATAAGACTGGCACAGACACCGTACTGATCGAAGGGATAGAGCTGAGAATAATCAGCAAAGGCTTCGTCAGGGCTTTTAAGCCATTTGAGCACCGCAACCCGTGTCGGGTTGGCCAGTAATTTAATGGCATTTTCGGGTGTCATGCCGTCTTCAAACCTCAAGCAGAATAAAAAGGATAGTCAGTATAGCCTTTCTGGCTTCCACCATACAGTGAGGCGCTATCGACGTCGTTCAGCGGATAACCCATTTTGAAACGCGCCGGTAAATCGGGGTTAGCGATAAACGTGCGCCCGAAGCCAAACAGATCTCCCCATCCCTTTTCCAGCATGCGCTCGGCTTTTTCTTTGGTGTAACGGCCCGAATACATAATGGGCGAACGGAAGGCTTCGCGAAGCGCTTTGCGAAAATCTTCAGGCATATCCGGGCTGTTGTCCCAGTCAGCTTCGGCGATGGAGAGATATCCCGTTTCGAGCGCGTTCAGCATCTGGGCCGCACGGAGGTAGGTAGCCTGCGGATCGCTCTCCACCAGCCCCAGATAAACGCGCTCTTCCTCTGTGCTTGAGAACAGAGGCGCGAAACGCACGCCGACACGATGACTGCCAAACACCGAACTCACGGCCTCGGTGACTTCACGCAGGAAGCGCAGGCGGTTATCAAGCGAACCGCCATATTCATCGGTGCGGAAGTTAGTATGTTCAGAAATAAACTGATTGATCAGATAACCATTGGCGGCATGCAGTTCGATACCGTCAAAGCCCGCTTTTTTGGCATTCTCCGCCGCCGTACGGTACATCGCCACAATCGCTTTCACTTCCGATGTGGTTAACTCGCGCGGCATGCTGGGTTCCGTCAGAATACCGGCACCAGGCCCGGTTTCGATAAACACCCGTACGCCGCTGGCGGCAACGGCTGAAGGTGCAACAGGTGGCTGCTTTCCGGGCTGCAGTTCATTGTGCGATACGCGACCAACGTGCCAGAGCTGGCAAAAGAGGATCCCACCTTCTGCATGAACGGCGTCGGTTACTTTTCGCCAACCCGCGATTTGTGCTTCGCTGTGAATGCCAGGTGTCCAGGCATATCCCTGTCCGCGTGGCTCAATTTGCGTCCCTTCGGTTACCATAAATCCCGCACTGGCACGCTGGCGATAGTAGTCCACCATCATCGTGCCGGGTACGTTGCCCGGCTGCTCACTGCGGCAACGGGTTAGCGGTGGGAGCGCAATACGGTTACGCAAGCTGAGATTACCCAGCGTCAGGGGCGCGAAGAGAGACGACATAACAATTATCCTGTGAGAAGAAAGAAAGACAACATTATATTTACACATTTAAATTTGTAAATGTGTAATTTGTGCGGTCATACCGCCCTGCTCCCTGTTAATGCGTCAGTGAAGACGCCAACAAAACCGCTATCCGCATCAGGAAAACGGTGGATGTATCCTCCTCGCGCGCAGCGAACACGATCCCGCGCGCATTCTTAAGCTGATGTCGTGCGGCGCAGGCGTTGCGCCTGGTGCGAAGTGATCGCCGATGCGGTGATATCTACGACATCCACAGAAATTACGCCTCCTGATGCTGATTATCCCGCACTCACGCAGCGTTGCAGGGCGCGGTTGATCTCTGCCGGGCGACTTAATCCAGCAGCCTGTATTTTTCGGTAAAATTCCTATCTGGGGCAGAAGGTCAGCAAGCCTGGATTGCGCGTCTCAAACACGACAGAGCATTGGGGCCGTTTGTCATCCCCCGTACATCGGCAGTGGCTGAAGATGTGTACCGGCACGGCATCCGTTATCTTCAGGGGCGGTAACAGCCGTTTGCAGAGGCTGCCCTGAACAGGCAGCCGCTCGATTTCCAGCAAACGGCTCGGGGCGAATACGACCTCAGGTACGCTACAGGTCCAACGCGAGCCAGCATCCGCGCGCATAGCGCGCCAAACCTGCCGCCTCAAAGCGCCACAGATGGAGCCAGCCGTTATCCAGCAGTTGCCGGATGACCTCATGCTTTCCGATTACCGCTTCAATGGCCGTTTGCGGTGCGTCGATAACCACTGTCAGTCGCAGCGGCTCGTGCATCCAGCGCTCGCCGTCGTGGAGCGACTGGCGTGACAAGCCGATGCGCAGATCGCCGCCGTTGCCCTCAAAGACGCCGATGCGTCCACCCACCACGTTATGCAGCACCTTGTTGCCGCTGCCCAGTCGCTGCGGATCGCAAGTGGATGCGTGATACTGCCAGTTGATCCAGTGTGTAACCAGCATCGGAGCGGTCATTAAGCCCTCCAGCAGGCTACCGTCAACATCCTGACTGGCGTCGTAATCATGCAGAAAACTGCGCCCGCCCAGTACTGCGCCGCGGCTACGGTGACGCGACGCGATCAGAAAGGCAGCGTTGCCAGCGAGTCCCCATTCAGGTCGGGTTTGCGCGCCGTCGTTAGCGCGACGGCGTAACTGACCCAGTAACACATCCTCACGTGCTTGCGGGTCCAGTTGCAGGCCGGGCGCTCGCTCACGGCGTACCTGATCGCAGGCTTGATGAAAAATCGGTTGTATCCTCTCACAGCGTGCACGCGCCGCCTGGGGCAGCAGGTCGAGATCGAACCACTCGATTTCATCGGTGGTCGTGTTGTGCAGCGCAGCCACGAACGCCGTTGAATCAGGAACGTCCACGCCTTGTAACTTCAGCCCCTGGCGAACCGCCGGTTCATTGAGCAACTGGGCCAGGCTGCGCGCATTCACTTCGCCGGTCTGGCCACAGCAGGCACCACAGTCCAGTGCCGCTGCGTGAGCATTGTTAGCTGACTGGCTGCCATGACCGACAAGGAGCACTGTCGGAGCCAGACGTTGCGCCAGGCCCATGGCATGAAGAACTCCCGCCGCCAGCTTAACTTTAGCCTCTGTATTCAGCCCAACCAACTGTGGACGGCAGATCGCGCGGTAACGCGCAGACAGGCCAGCCAGATCGTCCCTGGCACGTGCTTTTTTGCCCGGCAGTAACCCCTTCACCAGCTTGACGGAGTAGCTCAGTCCGACCGCTTCCACAAAGGAGAAGGCGGCACCGGGCCAGTGGCTAACGGCATTCCACTGATCGGCCATGGCAAATCGGGCCTGACGCGATCTGCTGGCTGCGTTTTGCAGCGCTGTATCGGCCCGGGATGGCGTCGAATTCGCGCTCACAATTCGGTCGTTGACGTCGATGGAAGGCGCAAGTAAGCCGGGTAACTGGGGGCGCCGGGCTTGGGTAGCAAGAGGCGTGTACGCAACCGGAAGGCCGAAGAACCCCGCACAGCCGAGCGTCTGAACGCCAGGACTCGCGGCCTCCAGGGCGCGGCGCAACGGTTCACTGCGAACATCAATGCAGAAAGCGGCCTGGACTTCGATCGCCTCAGCGTCCACATCCTGCCCCTTAGCCGTGGCCAGCCGATGCGCCAACTCACGCTGATAGCCAATCTCCAGCGCCAGCTGCCACACTTCGTCAACCCGCAGCGCGTATTCGGTCTCCTCCAGCACGTGAGGAGCCTGAGCCCAGGCCTGCTGAAGGGAAGCAAATGCTTGCCGGGTGGCGGCATCATCTTTGCATTCTAAAAGGATGATGCCCCAGGCCAGACGAATAGCCAGTAACTCACGCAGGTGCGCATCCTTACCGCCCGCCAACCCCGCCTGCCAGCCGAGATACGCGCACCAGGAGGCCCAGCCATTAACGGTAAGCAGCACCGACTCCAGATAATCTGCCCACACGGTTTCAGGCAGGCCAAGCCGCTCAATGACCCAGCCTCCAGCGTCCACGGCGTTATCCGGTAACGTCCTGATAGCCTGCCTGATGTTCGGTAAGCCCATTAACAGACCAATGCCATGGTCGTGCTTCAGCGTGTCGAGCCAGAAGGCATATAAGCCCTGATGACGCTCGGGCTGCCAGCTCGCCTGGTGTTCGTCGAAATAAGCCGCACAGGTTTGGCTAACCTGATGCGTGATGGCTTGCCGCCAGGATAACCTTTTGTGGCGATGGGGATCGTTGTCGAGCACATCGATCAGCAGCGGTAACTGTACTTGCAGGCTACCTGCTTGCAGCGCCTGCGTGCACTGTTCAACCGTCAGGCCGGCCGCTTGCGCCTCAGGTAGCTGGTGCAGCGCCTGGGTGAGATCAGCAACGCTAATACGCCCCTCACGCCAGGCCTGCATCTGCCGATCGCGCGGTGGGAAAACCTGAATACCGCCGAGCGCAGCCATGCGCGCGGCCACCCTGCGCACCGGCATGCCAATACGCGCCCAATGAGGATTGACAGCGATGGCGCGATCCAGTGGCCATGCCGGTGCAATCGCCTGGCAGGCGCGGTGGCAAGCTTGCTCAATGGCGGCCTGCCGTGAATCTGCATTGCGTGCGGATTGCGTCAGGCTCGCCGACACGGATTTCTCTTTGTTGGTCAGTGTATCCATCAGGAAACGCTCCGGGTTGTCAGTGTTATTCAGCGCGGCCTGTCAGCAACAGGTGCATCAGGCATTTCAGGTTTAACGGGCGTGGCATTGCCGGATGCCCAGGTCGTTGGCCACAGGAGCAGCGTCAGGCGCGTATAGGCTTCGTCCAGGTAAAACCCCGCGTAGCTCCAGCGACGCCAGCGCGACAGGCGTTGTGGTTGCTTTTGCAGCAACACCTGGCACAGATACAAGGCCGCCATTCCTGTCAGCGCGATCAGGCCCAGACGTTCATCGGGGGCATCCTGCAGGCCGAGCGGCAGCGCATGCAGAAACAGGGCAATCATCGACAGGCCGATAACAGTGAAGAGCCCGAAAAGAAGCTGTGAGGCAGGTGAAGCGCCGTCGTCTTGCGCATCAGGCAACCACAGCAAGGGCGCCCACGCCATGCCCAACACCCCGCTCCACCACCAGGGCCAGGCGGCCAGATCTGCCAGCCTCAACACCAGAAACACCGCTGAAATCGTCAGCACTGGGGCGAGCATCACACTCACGGTGCCGGGCAACGAGGTCCGGTGCAGCGTCTGCTGGCGAGTTTGTCTTACGCTTTCTGAAGCGGACAGGAAAGCATGGGCTTTGTAGAGTGAATGGCCAATGAGATGCAGAGCTGCCAGGGTGTAAAGGCCAAGCGCGCACTCAAGCAGCATGAAGCCCATCTGCGCGACGGTGGACCAGGCCAGCCGTACTTTTACGCTGATGCGCGTCAACATGACAATGCCTGCCAGTACAGCGGTCGTCAGCGCGAAAATCAGTAACAACACGCGCGCAGCGCCTGCCTGTTCTAACATCGGGGCGAAGCGAATCAGGACAAAGCCGCCAAGATTAACGACGCCTGCATGCAAGAGCGCAGATACCGGCGTCGGGGCTTCCATCACCTGTATCAACCAGCCATGCACCGGCAGCAAGGCCGTGCGAAGAATAACAGCCATCACGAGCAAAACGGCGCTCGCCTGCAAGGGCACGGACGCCCCCTGCTGGGCAATGTGCGCCCACAAAGCTGACAGCGAGAAACTGCCCACTTCCCACCAGGCCAGCGCGGAAGCGCCGAGCAACATCACGTCTGCTATCCGGTCAGCAATATACTTTTTGTGTGCCGCAAACAGGGCAAAGGGGCGATCGGGATAGAAGCAAAGCAGCTGCTGTAGCGCCAGGCCTACAGCGGCCCAGGCGGCAATGAGTAGCAGCCAGTTATCGGCCAGCAGGAGCAGATGAACACTACCCAGTACAGCGGACAGTGCGCCAATGTAGCGCCGCTGGTTCGCTTCGCCTTCAAGGTAACGCACAGAAAATGATGCGATGACTTTGCCAAGCAGTTGTACCAGCAAAGCCAGCACCAGGCCAAACGTCGTTGCTTTTACTAAACCAGGCCATTGCGCCCCGCTGGTGCCCGCGGCGAGGGACACGCCTGCGAAGGCAATGGCGCCATATGACACAATCTGCAGCACACGCCACAGCGCCGTTGTAGACATCCCACTTAAACGTGTCAGCCCTGCTAAGCCCGCCATTAAAACAGCAGGTGCTAAAAAACAAACCAGGTATAAAACTTCAAGGATATTCATCGCATAGCCCTTATGAATGTGACTGAGCCTATGTTCCTTGACGGTTACTATTCTGTAAAATATATTTATTTGAATAAATTGATACCTAAAACAGAACAAATGAATCTTAATCAGCTGAACTTTCATCACCTTTTCTATTTTTGGCGAGTCGCCAGGCTCGGGCACCTGACGCGGGCGGCCGAAGAGCTGGCGACCTCACAATCAGCCGTTTCGGTGCAAATCCGACAGCTTGAGGACCGGCTGGGAGAAAGTTTGTTAATCCGTAAAGGCCGCCGCCTGATCCTGACGGACACAGGTCAGTTGGTCATGGCTTATGCCGATAACATCTTTGGGCTCAGTCAGGAGATGTTGGGACGCTTAAAAGGCCGGTCTGCCGGTGTTACACGGCTACGCGTGGGCAGCGTGGCAACCCTGTCGCGCAACTATCAGGAAAACTGGATTCGACCTGCACTTGCCGATCCTGGTGTGGTGCTGACGCTGGAGTCCGGATTACTGGAAGGCCTGCTGGTCAGGTTGATGCAACATCAGCTCGATGTGGTGCTGGCCAATGAAACCGTTCCCGTGGATACCGATCGCCCTTTGCACTTCGTGTTTCTGGGCAGTCAGTCCATCTCTTTGGTCGGCCCGGCGAGCAAATGGGCATCGCGCAGTCTGCGCATCCCGGAAGATTTGGATGGCGTGGAGATTGCCCTGCCCGGCCCACGCCATGCCTTGCGCGCGCAGTTTGATGCGCTGTGTTCCACAGCGGGCGTAAGGCCCAGAGTGCGCGCTGAAGTCGATGACATGGCGATGCTGCGTCTGATCGCGCGTGACAGCGGCTGGCTCACCGTATTGCCCGAGGTCGTCGTTCAGGATGAACTGCGTAGCGGATTGCTCGTCACCGTCGGCCAGTCTGCGGATCTGCAGGAGCGCTTCTACGCCATTACGACGCCTCAACGGCATCGTATCGACGTGCTTGAACAACTTCTGACGGGCCAAAAACGCCCGGCGCACGATTAAGCATCACCGCTATCGCTCTTTGCCTGCTAACGGGCAAAGAGCGGGCAAATGCCACGATCGGCAGGTCAGTCTTATCGTATTTCTCTGCTGGCAGTTGTCTGTGTCTGCGTATTTGAAGTGGGATTCCCCGCTTGCGTAACCGTTTCCTGTATTACTTTTCGTAAAGCGGATCACAAATCGGCGCGCCGGATAACCCGCTGCACAATTTCGTATTGAATATCAATTTTCCTGGTGCCAGAATAAAACGGCATCACGCTTGTTACCGATTATCGGGCAAAACCTGAATGCAGGCTGGGGGAATATCCCTTCAACGCTGTATTTATGTTTTGCCCGATGTTGTTTCAGGAGTGAGCGATGCTGGTCAGACAAATTCTGAATAATAATGTGGTCAGTGCCGTTGATGATAACGGCCTTGAAGTTATTTTAACCGGTCGCGGCCTGGGATTTAATACACACCACGGTGCCCGTATTCACCCCAGCGAAGCAGAAAAGATATTTCGTCTGGAAGATTCGTTGATCTCTGCGCGCTTTAAAGATCTGGTCAGTGAAGTGCCCATCGATATTCTTCAGCTTACCGCCGATATTGTCAGCCTGGCGCGCGAAAAGCTAAACCATAAATTAAGCGAAGGGTTGTATGTGACGCTGGCCGACCATCTTCACTTCGCGCTGCAACGCCATAAAAATAACGCGCCGCTTACTAATCCGCTGGAGTGGGAAGTGCGCCACTTTTATACCGCCGAGTACGCGATTGGCCGTCAGGCGTTGGGCATGGTGGTGGCCCGAACCGGTATGCTCTTACCGGACAGCGAAGCCTGTAGCATTGCGCTGCATATCGTCAACGCCGGGCTTCACGATACGCTGGGAAAAACCGCGAAAATTACCCAACTCCTCTATCAGCTACAGCACATCGTAAAATACTTTTTTACCCTGTCAATGGATGAGCACAGCCTGAATTATCAGCGCTTCATTACGCACCTGAAATTTTTTGCTCAGCGGGTCATCGATGGCGAGGTGTTAAATAACAACGATGAGGAATTTTTTGCGCTGGCGCAGCAGCGTTACGCCCGCACGCTCAAATGCGTTGAGGCCATCAATGAATTTGTCAAAAAGCATTACCACCACAGCATGAGTCATTCTGAAAAACTCTATTTGACAGTACACATCGAGAATATTGTGCAGCGCAGCACGCCCAGCGTTTTACCCCCGTAAAGAGTATTAAAAACAGGTTCCGGCTTGTCACTGTTCAATCAGGCAAACCCCAGAAAACGATCCAGCCGGTTAACGCCGGTCATTGTGGATGACGTCATATTGACTTCAGTCTGGAGGGATTTATGAATTATCACAAAACCGCTCAACGCATTATTACCCTGATTGGCGGAAAAGATAACGTCCTGTCTTTATTTCACTGTATTACCCGCCTGCGTTTTTTACTTAAAGATAACAGCCTGGCTGATCGTGGTGCGCTGGACGCGCTGGAGGGCGTTATTGGCGTAAATCTCTCTGGCGATCAGTTTCAGTTGATCATCGGCAATGAGGTCGAACCCTTGTACAAGGCGCTGATGAGCCAGCTATCGCTAAAAGAAACTCCGCCGCGCCCGACCTCACGCCGCAATCCGGTCTCGGCAGTGCTGGAAGGGTTATCCAGCATCTTTTCGCCCATTATTCCCGCCATTGCAGGCGCAGGGATTCTCAAGGGGATCCTGGCGCTGCTGGTGGCTTTTCAGTGGCTCGAACCACACAATCAGAGCTATCAGATCCTGCTGGCGATTAGCGATGGCGTATTTTACTTCCTGCCGCTGGCGCTGGCGTTCAGTGCGGCAACGCGGTTTGGTGCCAACCCTTACGTTGCCGTCGCGCTGGCGGCCTCGCTGTTTCACCCTGCTCTGCAAACCCTGTTCAACGCCGGTGAGCCGATCCACTTTCTGAGAATACCCGTGCCAGCGGTGAACTATGCCTCAACGGTAATTCCGGTGCTGCTGTCGATATGGCTACTGAGTTACGTGGAACGCCTGATCGATAGCGTGATGCCCGCCTCGCTGAAAACCATGTTTGTTCCTCTTCTGAGCCTGCTGATCGTCACGCCTGTCACGCTTATCGCCATCGGCCCGCTGGGGATCTTTGCCGGTAACGCGCTGACTGGCGGCATTATCTGGCTGGTTGAAAACATGGGGATGGTTGCGGGCATCGTGGTGGGCGGAACCCTGTCGCTGATTATTATTACCGGCATGCACTATGTGCTGGTGCCCGTGATGATCCACAACATCAGCCAGCTGGGTTTCGATCCGTTTAAAATCCTTTTCTATGTTGCGAATCTCGGCCAGGCCGGTGCGGCATTCGGCGTGTTCCTGCGGGCCAGAGAGAAAAAGCTTAAGTCACTGGCGCTCAGCACCAGCTTCAGCGCCGCGATGGGCATTACCGAACCCGCGATGTACGGCATCAACATCCGTTACAAACGCCCGTTTGCCGCCGCTCTGCTCGGCGGGGCCTGCGGCGGCGCATTCGCGATGGCGATGGGGGTAAAAACCTATGCGTTTGCGCTTAGCGGGCTGCCCGGCATCCCCGCGCTGGTCGGCCCGACCTTTATCTATGCCCTGCTCAGTCTGGCGATCGCCTTCGGCAGCGCTGCCCTGCTCACCGTGATGCTGGGCTTTGATGAATCTGCCCACTTGCCCGCCGCCGATGAGGCATCCGCATCCGGCGCCAGGCGCCACGAACCCGAGACGCTTTTTGCGCCTGCCAGTGGTGAGATCACACCGCTGAATGCGCTGGCGGACCCGGTATTTGCCGATGAGATATTTGGCAAAGGGCTGGCTATTTATCCCTCTGGTGGCGAGCTACGTTCTCCCGTGGACGGCCACGTCGAGTCGCTGTTTGAAACTCACCATGCGCTGGGGCTCAGAAGCGATACCGGCGTGGAAATCCTGATCCACATTGGCATCGACAGCGTCAAACTCGGCGGCCGCCACTTCACCAGCCATATTCAGCCCGGGCAGTGGATCAGCACGGGCGATCTGTTAGTCACCTTCGATCTGGCCGCGCTTCAGGCGGAGAACATTGATCCGAGCGTGATCGTCATTGTGACCAACAGCGAGCGCTATGACGAGATTCGTCCGGTGAAAGCTACCGGGCATATCGCCAGTCGCGAGGCCTTTCTGACACTCACCGCCGCGGCGGTTTAAGGAGCAAAGCATGACGAGTTCAACGACCTTTCCAGCAGGATTTTTGTGGGGCGGTGCCACCGCCGCGAATCAGCTTGAAGGCGCATGGGATATCGGCGGCAAAGGGTTATCGGTGTCCGATGTTTATACCTTCGACGCGGCCACACCGCCCACGCAGTGGCTGGATCAGTGGCTTAGCATGACGCATGCGCAGGTTGAAGAGGCGCAGAACCCGGACAGTAAAAAGTATTATCCCAAGCGCAAAGGCAACGGCTTTTACACCCATTTCAGGGAGGATATCGCGCTGTTCGCCGGTATGGGATTTAAATGCTTCCGGATGTCGATAGCCTGGACGCGTATCTTTCCGCGCGGCGATGAAGCCGAACCTAACGAGGCAGGCCTGCAGTTTTATGATGAGGTGCTGGATGCGCTGCTAGCGCACGGAATCGAACCCATTGTCTCGCTGTCGCATTACGAGATGCCGCTGGCGTTGGTGACGGATTACGGCGGCTGGCCAAATCGCCAGCTGGTGGATTTCTACGTGCGATTCGCCACCACGGTTTTTACCCGCTATCGCAACAAGGTGAAGTACTGGATGACCTTTAACGAGATTAACTGCGTGAAGCATCATCCTTACGTCAGCGTCGGCGTGATCGAGGAAGGTCATCCTCATCTGGAGCAGGATAAATATCAGGGCGCGCACCATCAGTTTATCGCCAGTGCGCTGGCCACTAAGGCCTGCCACGCGATAATTCCCGGTTCTCAGGTGGGCTGTATGATTAGCTATCAGATCCTCTATCCGCATACCTGTCATCCGGATGACGTACAGGCATGTGAAGAGATGCAGCGCGTTTCGCTGTTTTTTAGCGATGTGCAGGCGCGCGGCTACTATCCGGCTTATGCCCGCAGAATGCTGGCGGAGAAAGGCGTTCAGCTGACCAAAGCCGTGGGTGACGATGAGATCCTGCGGCAACATCCGGTAGACTTCGTTTCCTTCAGCTATTACATGTCCAGCACCGTCAGCGCCCATCCCGAAAAGCTGACCGGCGCGCAGGGCAACCTGATTACCGGCGGAATACGTAACCCGCACCTGGCAACCAGTGAATGGGGCTGGCAAATCGATCCTAAAGGGCTGCGGCTGGCGCTGAACCAGCTTTATGACCGTTATCAGAAGCCACTGTTTATTGCCGAAAACGGTCTGGGCGCGGTGGATACCGTTAAGGCCGACGGCAGCATTGATGATGATTACCGCATCGACTACCTGCGCCAGCATGTCGAACAGATGAAAGAAGCCATTGCCGACGGCGTCGCGCTCTTTGGCTATACTTGGTGGGGGCCGATCGACGTGGTGAGTGCCGGGACCGGTCAAATGTCTAAACGTTACGGTTTTATTTATGTGGATCAGGATGATATGGGCAACGGTAGTCAGAAACGTACCTTGAAAAAGAGCTATCACTGGTATAAAAAACTGATTGCCTCTAATGGCGAAGACCTCCGCCGCTAACCCGGTTAAACGTCACTGAGGTGACCTGCTGACAGGCGCTGTCAGCAGGTCAGTGTATTTCAATCTCTGTCGTCCATCCCGGCAGAGCGGCTCACTGCCACTTAAGCCTCAGGAGAGGAGTGATTTGAACACGCTGCATTTAGTCGATCCCGAGTTACTTCCCATTCTCGCAAACAGCGCGCCGCTGGCACTCACGCCTGAAACGATTGTGGCACTGCGCCAACAGCGTCAGGATGCTGCCGTTAAGCAGGTTCAGTCTTATGGCGACCTTGGGCTTCACATCCATGAGCAGCAGATTGATTTTCCCGATCGTCCCACCGTCAGAGTCTGTGTGATAACGCCCGTAACCGCCACCGGAAAGCGCATGGGCATTTTGCACATTCATGGCGGCGGTCACCTGTTCGGCAGCCTGGAGCAGTCGCTTTCACTGACCAGTGCCACGGCGCTGCGCCAGAACTGCGTGGTGGTCTCGGTGGACTATCGCCTGGCCCCGGAAACGGTGTTTCCCGGATCGCTGGAGGACGGCTATGCGGTGCTGAACTGGATGGTAAGCCAGGCCGACAGGCTGGGCATCGATCCGGCACATATCGGCTTAATGGGCGACAGCGCCGGTGCCGGGCTGGCCGCCTCGCTGGCGCTGCTGGCAAGGGATCGCAATGGCCCCAAACTGGCCTTCCAGAATCTGATGTTCCCGATGCTGGACGACCGCACGGTGACGGAAACACATCCCAATCCCGTGACCGGCGAGTTTGTCTGGACGCGAGAATACAATCGTATTGGCTGGACCGCCCTGCTGGGCGAGGAACCCGGCAGCGAAACGATCTCGCCTTATGCCGCACCGGCACGCGCCAGCAACCTTGCCGGGCTTCCCCCTGCCTGGATCGGCGTCGGCACGCTGGACCTGTTTCTGGATGAGAACCTCGATTATGCACAACGGCTGATCCGTGCCGGCGTTGCCGTCGAGCTGCACGTCTGGCCCGGTGCCTTTCATGGCTTCCATGCCAGCGACACGGCCGCCGTTTCCCTGCAGGCCAGGGAACTGCGTCAGTGCTGGCTGTCGCGCTTTAATCCCTGCCCGGCAGGTTGATGGGCGACGCATATCCTGCCAGGGTTGAGCAACGCCGTTAACGCACGGAGCTACGTGATGCAAACGCTCAACATTGTACCCCGCCTGATGACAGCGCTGCGGGCGGGCAAAAAACGCCATACGATTCGCTGGCAGGAACAGAAGATTACGCCGGGCCCACTTTGCTATGTCAGTAACGAGGATCCTGCGACCTGGGTGATCGTTGATGTAGCGCAGGTGGTGACCATGCCGCTGTCATCCGTCGCGCACTATCTGGGCAAAGGTGATGAATGGCCCGATGCGGTCTTGCTGGCCGGAATGCAGGAACATTATCCTGCGATTCAGCTCGATTCACAGGTTGAGGTAATTCACCACTCCGCGCCGCGTCAGGATGAGCGTGCGCTTCACCTCGCATTGCTGGCGGCCCTGACGGTACTGGAATGCAGCCTGCATCATGAAAAGCGCCACGATCTAGCGTGGCTTGACCAGAGACTGCATCCCGAATTTAAAGAGATCACCCTTTCAGGCACGCTGCTGAACCGTGAGCAAATCATCGCGGCGCTAATGAATGAAGAGAACGCGCAGGCCATTATCAGCAGCGACTTTCAACTGATGGAGGTCGGAATCCAGCATGCCATTTTGCTTTACCGCACCGCGCAGCCAGACGGCAGCCGTGCCGCATTACGTTCGTCCCACTGGGTTTTATCCTCAGCGCATGGCTGGCAGATGATTTTTCATCAGGGCAGCACGACAGCCGCCGGGTCATAGTTTGGGGTTTGGGGTTTGGGGTTTGGGGTTTGGAGTTTGGAGTTTGGAGTTTGGAGTTTGGAGTTTGGAGTTTGGAGTTTGGAGTTTGGAGTTTGGAGTTTGGAGTTTGGAGTTTGGGGAAAAAGCGTGGGCTGTCCACGCAGCCGTAAAACAGACCCACAAGCTCTGACAATCATGGCCGACATGCGGCCATGAGCGCTATTTCACCACAGGGTTTTTCTGCAGCGACAGCGCATCCATAAAGGCATCATCAAGCTGCAGATGTTCTTTCACCAAATCGCGCGGCGTACCGGCCAGCCACTGATTCAGGGAAATATCAGCGTAATAATCACTTTTGAATAACTCCAGGAAACGCAGCGGCCCCTTACCGGTGTTTTCAACGTAGTGGCCCATCGCGAACGGCACATAGCCGACGTCCCCTGCCCGGTAGTCGAAGGTTCTGGCCTGCCCTGACGACGCAAACACGCCCATGCGCCCTTCGCCTTCCAGGTAGTATTGCCACTCGTCGTTGTTTGGATGCCAGTGCAGCTCGCGCAATCCACCAGGTTCGATCTCCACCAGCGCGGCCGCGATGGTCTTTGAAACCTTAAAGGTCGAAGAGTCAGTGATTCTGACCGTGCCGCCCGGCGCCTTGATCGGTTCCTGCGCCAGCATGTGGTGCGTAAAGGTGCGTTTGGCTTGGGTTGCCCCTTTCACCGCCACGGATGAGAGGCTGCCGGGCACCGGCGCGGCGAAGATGTATTCATCTTCAGGCGAGGGCAGTTTGGCAAAGGTTGAGACCGGCACCTTGAAATTTTTGGCCAGAATCTCGGGCGGGATGTGTTTGAACCAGTCGGACAGCAGAAAGGTGCTGTCTTCATCGAATCCGCCGTCATCAAAAGCCAGCAGAAACTCGCAGCCGTCCGGCCCCAGCCCCTGAATAGAGTGCGGAATGCCCGGCGGGAAATACCATAGATCCCCCGCACCAATATCGTCCACGAACCAGGTGCCGTCAGTATCGAACGCCGTGACGCGGGCATTGCCATAGGTCATATAGGCCCATTCGCCCTCTTTGTGCCAGTGCAGCTCGCGAATGCCACCGGCATTGAGACGCATATCCACGCCCGCGATGGTGGTGGAGACGCCGAGCTCACGTTGGGTGACCTGACGGGTCCATCCGCCGCTGCTTTTACGCACGTGCGCGTCGCTGAAGGAAAAGCGCAGGTTTGGCAAAGTGCCGCTGTCGGTAGGCGGAGGATTTACGATGTCAGGATTTTCCGCTTCGCGGATGGGATCGTGCGGGCCGGGATCTCTGCCAGCGCCGGAAAAGGACTGAATGCTGTCATGTGCGTGAACCTGTCCGGCCGCCAGGGCGACCGTGCCGCCTGCCGCAAAGGCCATAAAGCTTCTTCGGGTTAATTTACTCATTAATAAAATACCTCGTTCCTTGCTGATAAATTCGACGACATGCGCTGTCATAAGAAATTTATAGCGGGCTAAGTTAAATTTTATTTATGGGATATGTAAATTTTGATGACATCCGCATGGCCGATTGGGTACGGAAATTATCAACCCGTGCTACCTTTTTATCGGTGATTGAGGAAGCGTTAACTTTTCTTATCGGTTCAATCTCATAACTGGCACGAAAGGATCATTTTCACGCGTAACGGCAATATCAATGCCGATCATACTTCGTTACAGGTTCAGGCTGAGGCGTTGTCTGTTGCAAGTCAGAAATGAACCGCTCTGATGAGGATCATTCCGTCGCAGCCAGCAGCGTTCGGGGCATGGCGCGCAGCGAGTGAAACGGCAGGGGTTGTAAAGGGAAAGGCCTTAATGCGCACTGTGCGCCCGGCCGGCAAACACTGAGCAGGCCAGACGACAGGGTAATGCCGCTAGAAGAACCTATGCTGACCCGGACTGGCTTCGGCCTGAGGCGCGCGGGCTGAGGAGGCGGCACCTTCAGCCTGCAGCGGACAAAACGGGTAAGCCCGGTGGCGTTCGGGCAAATTAACAATGATGATGCTCTCTTCCGGTCCATCAAGCACATCATCCATCAGACTCAGATATTCATAAGGATTTTGCATAACTTGTCTCTGTTCCGTTATCCATAGTGAAGCAGGTCATACAGTCAACTCAGGTTCGGCATGTTCGCTGCGATAGATCGATAATAGCTGTTAACTAACCTGTCACAAGCAGATTACGCCTATATGACAGCCAACAGACGGAAAATAGCGGCGCGCACAAGGCACGCCGCACAGGGTCAGAAGAAGCCAAGCGGCTGGATGCTGTAGCTTACCAGCAGATTTTTCGTCTGCTGATAGTGATCAAGCATCATCTTGTGCGTCTCGCGACCGATACCTGATTTTTTATAGCCACCGAAGGCCGCGTGAGCGGGATAAAGGTGATAGCAGTTCGTCCAGACACGTCCGGCTTTGATTGCCCGCCCGACGCGGTAGGCCCGGTTGATATCCCGCGTCCAGACGCCCGCGCCCAGGCCGTAGATGGAGTCGTTGGCAATGGCGATAGCCTCTGCCTCATCCTTGAAGGTGGTGATGCCCACCACCGGGCCAAAGATCTCTTCCTGGAATACCCGCATGCTGTTGTTGCCTTTCAGCAGCGTCGGCTGAATGTAGTAGCCGCTGGCCAGCGTGTCATCAAGCGTCTCAACACCGCCGCCGATCAGCACCTCGGCCCCTTCCTGACGGGCGATCTCCAGATAGGAAAGAATTTTATCGAACTGCTGCTGAGAAGCCTGCGCGCCCACCATCGTTTCCGTATCCATGGGATCGCCGCGCTTGATGGTTTTAATGCGTTTAAGCACTGCCGCCATAAAGGGCTCGTAAATGGACTCCTGCACCAGCGCCCGCGACGGACAGGTACAGACTTCACCCTGATTCAGGAAGCCAAGCACAACCCCTTCCGCCGCTTTTTCAATAAAGCTTTCTTCGGCCTGCATGATATCTTCGAAAAAGATGTTCGGCGATTTCCCGCCCAGTTCGACCGTAGACGGAATCAAGCTTTTCGCCGCCAGTTCCAGGATATGGCCGCCCGTCGCCGTCGATCCCGTAAATGCCACTTTGGCAATGCCCGGATGGGAGGCCAGCGCCTCACCCGCTTCTTTACCATAACCGTGGACCACGTTGACCACGCCGGGCGGCAGCAGATCTTTAATCAGGTCAACAAACAGGGTAATCGACAGCGGCGTTTGCTCCGCGGGCTTGAGCACCACGCAGTTCCCTGCCCCCAGTGCCGGCGCCAGCTTCCATGCCGCCATCAGCAGCGGAAAGTTCCACGGGATGATCTGCGCCACCACGCCCAGGGGTTCATGAAAGTGATAGGCGGCAGTAAATTCGTCGATCTCCGCCGCGCTGCCCTCCTGCGCCCTGACACAACCGGCAAAATAGCGGAAGTGATCCACCGCCAGCGGCATATCGGCGGCCAGCGTTTCACGAACCGGTTTACCGTTGTCCCAGGTTTCATTTACCGCCAGGTATTCCAGCTTCTCTTCCAGCCGGTCGGCGATTTTAAGCAGCACCAGGGCGCGCTGCTGAGGCGAGGTTTTTCCCCAGGCATCCGCCGCGGCGGCAGCGGCAGCGACCGCGTTATCGACGTCTGCCTTGTCTGAGCGGGGAAACGCCCCGGCATCTGAACCATTAACGGGCGAGGTATTGGTGAAGTATTGGCCATTGACCGGCGCAACGAACTCCCCATTGATGAAATTGCCATAGTGCTTTTGCAGCGTGATGAGAGAACCGGATTCTCCTGGAGCGGCATAGCGCATGTTGAATCTCCTTACGCAGTAAGATGTGAAACAACTATGAAACCTATTTTTAACATATTAGATCAGCGCCAGCCTGACAGGTTTGTTGTCCTTAAACTGTGACCCCGACGAAGGAAAATCCCCGTTGGGCCCACTACAGATAATTCCGACTTTTTGCCGCTTCGCCAGTTATCTGGAAACTTTTAGGCACGATGGGGTCAATATGGGGATATGTTTACTCTGGAGGTATGTCAGCATGTTAGCTTCGGCTTTCACCTTAATGCGCGCTAAAGCAGATTTCGTCCACCAGTTCATCCGTAATCCGCGCAAAATGGGCAGCATTACTCCTTCCTCTGATGCGCTGTGTCGCACCATGGTTGACTCGGTGGCGTGGAGCGGTCAGTTGCGGGTTGCCGAACTGGGCGCGGGCGATGGCGTTCTGACGCGTCGTCTGCTGGCGCAGATGGCACCGGACGCGACGCTGGACGTATTTGAAATCAGCAGCGCGCTGGCGCAAAAGTTAAGCGCGCTAAATGACGAGCGAATGACGGTGCGGACCTGTTCGGCCGAGTACCTGAACGGCAGCTACGATGCCATTTTCTCTGGCCTGCCGCTGCTGTCGCTGTCGCCGGAACTGCGGGATGCCATCCTGCAGGCGGTGTACCATGCCCTGGGGCCGAACGGCGTTTTTGTGCAGTTTCAGTACACGTCGCTCACCCAGCCCGATCTGTCTCGTTACTTTACCTGGGAGCGCCAGCGGGTGTTAAAAAACGTTCCGCCGGCCTGGGTTTATCGTTGTACCCGCCACTATGCGCCCTGAGCGCTTTTAACCGCAGGGCGCGTTTGCAACCAGAAATGGTATAAGAGGCTACGCGCCCAGTCCGCCCCCTGCAGTTCCGTCCCATCATTTTCCTCATTTTCTGGCAGGCATGCATCCATAATGCGGCGATCAAACTCCGGGTGAAACTGCACCGACAGCGCGCAGGCTGAATAGCGCAAGACCTGGCAGCCGTCCATGTCCGAAACGGCCAGCACGGTGGCGTGCGCGGGCGGCGTCATCACCGACTGGCGATGCGAAAGCCAGGCCTCGAAGGTTTCCGGCAACGTGGCCAGCAGCGGATCGTGGCGGGCCTGGGAAGTGGTGGTTAACGTCATCAGACCGCGTTCCCAGCCATTAGGGTTGTCGCCTACTTTCCCCCCCAGTGCATAAGCCATCAGCTGGTGGCCGTAGCAGACGCCAAGCAGCGGCAGACGCGCCTCCATCGCTGCCCGAATCCAGGCCGCCGTGCGTTCACTCCAGTCAGCATGATCGGTCACCATTGCCCAGGAACCACTTAACACCGCACCGGAAATATCAGTAAACTGCGGCAGCGTTTCGCCCAGATGGGGACGGACAATAACGTAATCATCAGGCTGTAAATTCAGGGCATCAATAAACCATACCGGTTGTTCACCGATTTTCTCGACCACGTTGGCGGGGGGAACATCTAACTGAATCAAGGCAAGGGGCAATGCAGGCGCAGAAATCATACCGAATCGAATCCTCAAAAGGGTTGGCGTTTCGGAATATCAGTCTGACAGTAACTGTTGTAAATGTCTTATGAATTTTTTGAGCTTTATTTCCTGCTTAACTAAATAAAAAATGTTAATCATTGCCAGAACGTCGTGGGTTCGTGCCATGATTATCAGGTATCGGGTTTATTTTTAAAGGACAACATTGTGGCAGTGCGGCATTTCTTTATGGTTCTGATGGTGGTTTCTATCTGGGCCTTTAATAACGTGGCGGTAAAATGGGGTTTAGTTGAGTTACCGCCTTTGTTTCTTACGTGGATGCGTTTTGCGGTCGTGGCGATTGTGCTGGTGCCGTTTTGCCGCATTAACCGCCAGCAGTTTCCCTGGTTGCTACTGCTGGCCTTCACATTTGGGTTTATGCACTTCTCTCTCCTGTTCGTCGGTATGCGTTTTACCGATGCCGGAACGGGCGCGATTGTCGTGCAGTTGGGTACGCCGATTGCCATGCTGCTGGCGATGGTGGTGCTGAAAGAGAAGCTGCGGTTGATTCAGCTGATCGGCATTATGATCTCGCTAAGTGGTGTAGTGGTGCTGTCTGGTAGCCCCACCATTCCTGCCTGGTGGGTGCTGTGCATCCTGCTGTGCAGCGCCACGGGCTGGGCGATCAGCAACCTGATTGTGAAAAAATCACCGCCGATTAAACCCCTGACGCTGACCGGCTGGATCGCCTTTCTGGCCCTGCCGATTGTGGGGGCCGCCAGCTTGATGCTGGAGTCTCATCAGCTCTATGCGCTGCAACATGCTGGCTGGCGCGGCTGGTTTGCCATTCTTTACAGTGCCATTGCCTCTTCCGTGGTGGCGTACACCTTATGGTATGCCCTACTGAAGAAATACAACGTCAACCTGATCATGCCCTACTCGCTGCTGACGCCGGTGCTGGCGGTCTTAATGGGCATCGTGGTGCTGGGCGACAGCCTGAACAGTTTCAAAATTATTGGCGCTTCGCTGGTCATTCTGGGCACGACGATTGCGGTGATTAACCTGCGCAATCTGCGCATGCACGCACGCTTTCCTCGCCTGCGACGCCGTTAAGGGCACATGCTATGCTTCAGGCATCGCCCTTATCAGGAGCCTGTTGCATGAATCATCTGGCTAACGCACTTTGGCAGCAGATGTGGCAGGGATTGCACGGCAATCATGCGCCACAAATGCTGCCTGTTTTTACCGACCACGCCACCTTTTCCTCCGCCTATGCCATCAGTGAACTGGCGGCCACCAGCCTGGGTCTGGCGATGCAGGGCGTGGCAGACCTGCTCAATCGTCCTGCCCGCCCGCAGGTTAACGTCCGACTGGCCTCACGCTGGTTTCAGCACAGTTTTATGCCGCTTAATCGCGCTGCGCCCGCGCTGTGGGATCCCTTTGCCGGCGATTATGCCTGCCGCAACGGCTGGATCCGCCTGCACACCAATGCTCCGCACCATCGGCTGGCAATGGAACGCGTGCTTGGCCGTCACCCGGACCGCGCGGCACTGGCACGGGAAGTGGCGCAGTGGCAAGGCACGGAGCTGGAACAGGCGGTAATTGAGGCAGGCGGCTGCGCGGCAGAGATGCGCAGTGCCGAGGCATGGCAGCAGCATCCACAGGGGATGGCCGTCATACATGAACCGCTCTTCGCGCGAGAAACCCTGGCCGACGGCCCCGCGGTCACGTGGGCGTTGCCCGCGGCGCGTCCGTTACTTGGCATCAAGGTTTTGGATCTGACCCGTATCATTGCAGGCCCGGTGGCGACGCGCTTTCTGGCCAGCCTGGGGGCAAACGTTTTACGGATCGATCCGCCCGGCTGGCAGGAACCCGGTGTGGACGAAGAGCTTGCCTGCGGCAAACGCCGTGCCGTGCTGGATTTAACACAGCCAGCCGACCGCGCCCAGTTTATCTGGTTACTGAAACAGGCCGATGTGATGGTGCACGGCTACCGCGCCGACGCACTGGAAAAGCTGGGATTTGATGCGGCATCGCTGCAGGCCCTGAGCCCCGGTCTGGTCGACGTCAGTTTAAATGCCTGGGGCTGGCAGGGACCGTGGCGCAACCGGCGCGGTTTCGACAGTCTGGTGCAGATGAGTTGCGGGATTGCCGAACAGGGAATGCGATGGAAGCAGCATGATGCGCCGGTACCGCTTCCGGTACAGGCGCTGGATCATGCCACTGGCTACCTGATGGCCGCCGCGGTTCTGGCAGGATTGCGTCAGCGCCTGCAGCACGGCTGCGGCAATCAGACGCGGCTGTCGCTGGCGCGTACCGCCTGGCTGCTTGAGCAACACCGTTATGGGTTGAATGAACAGCAGACCGGCATTACGCCACGGCTCTGCGACAACCAGCCCTACATTGAGCTTACGACATGGGGGATTGGCGTCCGGTTACGATCCGCCGCCTGGCTGCCCGGCACCACATTACAGTGCGCCACGCCCGGCAACCCGCCCGGCACGCATCCGGCGCACTGGTGAATCAGGCGTCGTCGCCCTGCTCGTTGGCGCTTTCCACCAGCTCATCATACATGGCCTGAATCGCCTCACGGCTCAGCACCGCCAGCGTACGATAAAACGCCGTGTTGGCATGGGCTTCAACTTTGCCGAGAAACGTGCCGCACCACGGCATCAGGTACACGTCAAACAGCGCCAGCTGCGCGGCGCTTTCATCGGCCGCAGACTGATCTTCCAGCCAGGATGCCGCCAGCAGCAGCCCACCGAAATGGTCGGCAGGCGCCTCGCCCAGCGGCATACCGCGCGCGGTCAAAAAGGCACGAATATCAGCTTCCGGCTTTCCTTCCGGCCAGCGTGACGCAAACGGCGATACCTTGCAGTCACTGCCGACAAACAGCGCATCGTAGTCTGCTGCCAGCGCCTGCGGATCGCTGTTTTGCTGCAGGCGCGTTAACAGCTCATCCTGCTCCAGCGGCCACTGTGCCGCCAGTTTACCTTCACGAATCAGCGTAAACAGCGGGGCCAGCAGCGCATCCTGCGGATGGCGGTTAAACAGCGAGCCAATAATACGGCACAGAATGGAAAACTCATTCATGCGTCAACATTCCTTGAAGGAGATAAATTAAAAGTCAGCCAGCTCGGCGATAGGTTTGCCGGTACGCAGTTCCAGAAAATCGAGCAGGCGACGCGGCGTGACATTTAACACGCGATCCTCGGGAAAATCCACTTCTCTGGCAATCCGCAGGCAGTGCTCGAAGTTGCCGAGGGTGAAAGCGGTGTGGGAATCGGAGCCGAAGGCCAGCCGCCCGCCCGCTTTGCCGACCGCTTCCGCAATCGCCCGGCAGTTGGGCTCGCTGCCCGGACGGGAATGGGTAAAGGAGGAGTTATTCAGCTCCAGCGCCACATCGTAGTGCGCGGCGGCTTCGGTGATAGCGGGAATATCGACGGGATATTTTGGGTTGCCGGGATGGCTAATGATATGAACCAGCCCGCCCGCCATGGCGGCAATCATCGCCTCGGTGTTCTGTGTCAGATCGCGCGGCGCATAAACCGCTTCGTGAAAGCCCGCCACAATGAGATCCAGCGATTCCAGCATCGGCCCTGAGCAGTCGATCTCGCCCTGCTGGTTTTTAATATTGGCCTCGATACCGCGCAGAATCGCCACGCCATCAATGATCCGTGGCCAGATGCGCATATTAACGAAGTGCCAGTAATGCGGTGCATCGGCCATGTCCGGACCGTGATCGGTGATAGCAAACAGCTTGAGGCCGTTCAGTTTTGCCTGCGCCACATAGTCGTGCAGCGTGCTGTAAGCGTGGGTACTGGCAACCGTGTGCATGTGAAGATCTACCGGATACATTGTCTGCTCCTGCAAAGGCCGGTTAAGGCATCAGTGATTAATAGCCGCGCTGACGATCGACGAGGCCCTGAGGATGTTCACCCCTTTCGAGCTGCCCGATAGCGTGGGCAATAAAGTCCATCGCCTCTTCTTTCAGGGTGACCGCCGCATTGTGAGGGGTAATTGTTACGCGCGGATGGAACCATAAGGGATGATCGGCAGGCAGCGGTTCAGTCTGAAACACATCCAGCGCGGCCCCCTTCAACTGTCCGCGATCAAGAGCAGCGAGTAAATCAGCTTCCACGACCTGATCGCCACGGGCGAGGTTAAGGAAAAAAGCCTCCTGCGGCAACTGCTGCAACAGTTTATGATCAATCAGATTGCGCGTTTCGGGCGTGCTGGGCAGCAGGTTAATCAGCACCCGGGTTTCGCGCAGGAAGTCATTCAGCGCCGCCGCGCCAGCGAAGCTGGTTACGCCGGGAATCTGCTTCGGAGAACGGCTCCAGACGCGCACCGGAAATCCCCGCGCCTTAAGCGTTTCGGCGACCTGCTGCCCGAGTACGCCTGCACCTAAAATGCCGATGTGGAAAGTTTCGCGCGGGTAAGAAGGCAGCGGCTGCCACTGGGCCGACTGCTGCTGCTGGAGATAGTCATCGAAGCGTCGGAACCAGCCCAGGACGCGGCACAGCGCATATTCCTGCATCTGCTGCGCCATGCCTGTGTCTTTCAGGCGATAGAGCGGAACGTTGTCCGTGAGCATATCCGGGTGCTGCGCCAGCTGCCGCAGGATTTCATCCACGCCTGCGCCCAGTGCAAATACGCCTTTTAACGCGTGGCGGCCACGAAGCATGTCAGGCGGTGGCGAACGCACCAGCGCATAGTCTGCGGGCGCGTTGTCGCCCGGTGCCCACGCGCGCACGCGGGCCTGGGGTAAACGCTGCTGCAGGCCATGTATCCAGTCCGTGGCGCTCTGCGACGGATGAAACCATACAATCTCCATACTGCTCTCCTTTTATTCCCGCCTCGGGTAAACGTGCACAAGGGCAAGCGAAGCCCTGAAAAATGCCTTTTTTCTAACATACCGCAAATAAATAATTCATGCCGCTTCACATTTCCGCCGCACTTAAGGGTGAAAATTGTGGTTAAGGTCTAAAGTTGTTGGGTGGTCAATGCGTTACACAGGGCCGCATTTCGGACAAGGAGAAACACCGATGATGAACACTGAGGTAAAAACGAAAAAACGGCCTCAACGCCATGCGCCCATCCTGCTCAGCCTGTTGCTGAGCGCGAGCGTATTCAACAGCTGGGCGGCAGAGGAATCCCGATTACTGAACAATCCACCGCAGCCGCCGGATGTCCGCTTAGGGCCATTGTTTAATGCCGTTCAACAGGCGAAATTTTACCCCGATCAAAAAACGTTTGCCGATGCAGTACCAAAGTACGATCCTTCGTCAATTCTTGCCGACTGGCAGATGCAAAAAAATCAGCGCGGCTTTGATTTAAAACGGTTTGTTGCAGCGAATTTTACCCTGCCTGGCGACGGCGATAAATATGTGCCGCCTGCAGGCCAGAACCTGCGCGACCATATTAACGGCCTGTGGCCGGTGTTAACCCGCACCACCAACAGTGTGGGAAAATACGACTCGCTGCTGCCGCTGCCTAAGCCTTATGTCGTGCCGGGCGGACGTTTCCGTGAGGTTTATTACTGGGACAGCTATTTCACCATGTTGGGGCTGGCAGAGAGCGGCCATTGGGACAAAGTCCAGGACATGGTTGATAACTTTGCTTCCCTGCTGGATCGCTACGGCCACATTCCTAACGGTAACCGCACCTACTACCTGAGCCGGTCACAGCCGCCGTTCTTTAGCCTGATGGTCGATCTGCTGGCAACCCATGAAGGCGACAAAGCCTATACCCGCTATCTGCCGCAGCTGCAAAAAGAATACGACTACTGGATGGCAGACAGCGACAGCGTCGCAGCGGGCAGTGCCAGCAAACGGGTGATCAAGCTGGCCGACGGTACGTTGCTGAATCGCTACTGGGATGCGCGCGACGTGCCGCGGACGGAATCCTGGATGGATGATATTACGACGGCCAGTAAAGCGCCGCAGCGCAACAAGGCCGAGATGTACCGCGAGCTGCGTGCCGGAGCCGCCTCGGGCTGGGACTTCAGTTCGCGCTGGTTCACCGACGCTCATAACCTGGCCACCATCCGTACCACCCAACTGGCCCCGGTGGATCTGAACAGCCTGATGTTCCACCTGGAAAAAACCCTGTCTACCGCCTATCGCCTGAACAAACAGGACGATCGGGCAAAGGCCTTTGCAGACCGGGCAGAAAAACGTCAGGCGGCGGTTAACCGTTACCTGTGGGACAGCAAGCAGGGCTGGTACGCGGACTATGACTGGAAGAAACGCCAGATCCATCCGCAGCTCACCGCTGCCACGCTGTTTCCGCTCTATATGCAGATTGCCAGCGACAAACAGGCTGACAGCACCGCCAGCGCGGTGGAAAAACAGCTGCTCAAACCGGGCGGCCTGGTGACCACGACGGTTAACAATGGTCAACAGTGGGACGCGCCTAACGGCTGGGCACCGCTGCAGTGGGTCGCGGTAGAAGGCCTGGAGCACTACAAGAAACCTCAACTGGCGCAGCAGGTGGGCTTACGTTTCCTGCGTAACGTACAGCTGACCTACGACAAGGAGCATAAGCTGGTCGAAAAATATGTGGTGGAAGGTGCGAACCTGGGCGGCGGCGGCGGCGGTGAATACCCGCTGCAGGATGGCTTCGGCTGGACCAACGGCGTGACGCTGAAGCTGCTAAATAAATATTGCCCGAAAGAGAAAACCTGTAACAGCGCGCACGATATTCCCGAGGCGCAGAGCAGCGCACAATAACGGCAAGGTCATTGCCAATATAAAAAGGGCCCGCAGTCACCTGCGGGCCCTTTTTTTACATCATGTTCTGCGTTAACTGCGTACTTTGCGGTAGATAAACAGCACGACAAGCGCACCGATGACCGCGACAACGAAGCTACCAAAGTTGAACCCGTCCACACGGCCAAAGCCGAAGAAGGTACTGATCCAACCACCGACTACGGCACCGATAATACCCAGAATCACGGTAATGATGAAACCACCACCATCTTTACCTGGCATGATCCATTTCGCCAGGATACCGGCGATTAAACCAAAGATGATCCATGAAATAATACCCATCCGTTACTCCTTCCTTTTGGTTAGTCAATGGCGATCGCCTGATTAATCAAGCGGTTCACTGCGCCAAGTATAGTCGCGTTTTTCCAAAAATGTAGCGCAAGCAGTTAATGATAGTGGTTATTGTGTTAAAGCTTTATTATTGTGCGCCGATAACGAACGGGTAGTAACAGGATAATTACGTGAAAAAACGTTGCTCATCTGGAGCCAGCAAGTGAAAGAAACCGATAAAGAACAGTATCTGAAACGTGGCACGCTGGCCGTGCTTGGCGTGATGAAGGACCTGCTTCAGTTACAAACACCTTTGCTGGTGAATTTTTCGCGCGGGCAGTTTATTAGCCGTATGCTGGCTGCCGATGAAACGCGCATTGTGTTTGATCTGGGAAGCAATAACCTCGATAACGACTACGCGCTGCACTGCAATGAAATCACGGTCTTCGCCGAAACCCACGGTGCCAAAATCGAATTTGCCCTTGGGGCACTGGAAAAAACCGACTTTGAGGGGTTACCTGCTTTTCAGGCCGCCCTGCCGGACGTACTGTGGCAAATCCAGCGTCGGGAATTTTTCCGCATCAGCGCCCCTATGGAGCCGCAGTTCTGGTGCCATTGCCAGTGGCCTGACGGCACGGCCGCGCGCCTGCGCTTACAGGATCTCTCCCTGGGCGGCATTGGTGTTCTGGTGGAAGAAGCGATGCCGGAAGGGCTGAAAAGCGGGGACGATTTCAACAGCCTGCAGGTCGAACTGGGGGAATTTGGCCAGTTCAACGTCAGCGCTAAGCTTATGCACATTGGCGAACGCAGCATTATCACCAATAAAAATGAGACGAAAGTGACGCCTCGCCTGAGCTTCCGTTTTACCGCACTTGAGCCCCATCAGGAGCGGCAGCTGCAGCAGATTATTTTTGCCTTAGAGCGCCAGGCGCGCGACAAAGCACAACGCTTCCAGTAATCCGCCCTTTATCCTGCGCCGCGCACCGGCGGCGCATCCAGGCTATGCTTTCCCTTGCTTTCACGTTTAACCGGAACCAGCAAGGAGAATCTCCCCAATGGAAAACTGGCTCAGTTCACGTCATTTTCAGTCCATTTTTTTCAATCAAACACTCTGGATCAACAGCGCTATTGTTATCATTGCTACCCTTGTCATTTACTGGCTGCTGCGCAGCCTGATTCGTTTTGCCTCTAACCGCATTGCCCACTACAGCGAAGTTCGCTACGCCCGGTTTACCGGTATTCTGGTCGAGATCTTGCGCAGCACCAGCCAGCTTCTGCTGCTGATTTTTTCCTTTCTTATCGCCCTGCGCTTTATCGATCTCCCTGACGCCTGGCGCGCGACGATCTCGCACAGCTGGTTCCTGGCCCTGATTGTGCAGATTACGCTGTGGATCGATGGCGGCATCCGCCTGTGGTTAAAGAGCCTGCTGCGCGATCCGCAGCATGTTCGCAATCCTGTCACCACGGTGATTATGGGCATTTTACTGCGCGTGCTGGTTTGGGTCATGATGCTGCTGGCCATTTTATCGAACATGGGCATCGACATTACGGCGCTGGTTGCCAGCCTGGGCGTGGGCGGTATTGCCATCGCCCTCGCCATTCAGACGGTGCTGAGTGATGTGTTTGCCTCACTGGCGATTGGCTTTGATAAGCCTTTCGAACACGGTGATTTTATTGTCTTTGGCGACATCGCGGGGACCATCGAACATATCGGCCTGAAAACCACGCGCCTGCGCAGCCTGAGTGGTGAACAGATCGTCTGTTCCAACACCATTCTGCTGCAGCAAACGATTCACAACTACAAACGTATGCAGCAGCGCCGTATCGTGTTCAGGTTTGGTATCAGCTATGCCACCCCTTCTGAGCAGGTACGCGAGATAAGTGAACAGGTGAAAACCATCATTCAGGGCATCGAGATGACCCGCTTTGACCGCGCCCATTTTCTGGCGTTCGATGATTCGAAGCTGACGTTTGAAGTGGTCTATTTTGTGTTGAGTGCCGACTACAACCAGTACATGGATATTCAACAGGAGATTAACCTGCAACTGATGGCGGCACTGGAAGAACGCAATATACGCTTTGCCTTCCCGATCCGTCAGGTCGAATTCAGCGGGGGCAGTTTGCCGCCGGTCGATCTTAAGCCGGTTCCCGATGACGACGCGGCCCAGCTACGCCGCGCGAATCGTTAAGCGCCGGGACGAACGGAGGATCGCGGCACGCTGCCCGATCCTCTTGCAGCCCTTATGCGGGCTGATAGCGACAGCGGGCAACGGCGTTCAGCCAGCCCTGATAGCTGTCCTGCATTTTCTGCGCCAGCTGCCTGCGCGGCATCACGACGTTGCCGCCCTGAAGAGCCTGCATATCACTCCCCTGTTGCCACCATCCCAGCTGTTTACCTGCCAGCAGTGCCGCCCCCAGCGCGGAGGCTTCAGCGGTAGGCGCGCAATGCAGCGGGCGCTGCAGGACGTCCGCCTGAAACTGCATCAGCCAGCGATTTTGTGTCGCACTGCCGTCAACGCACAGCGCAGGCAATGTGTCGCCGCTTGCCTGTTCCATAGCGAAAAAGACGTCAGCAATTTGCCAGGTAATCGACTCCAGTGCGACCCGCGCCAGCACCGCCGGGGTGGCCGCATCGGTCAGGCCGCACAGCATGCCGCGGGCTTTTAAATCCCACCAGGGCGCGCCCAGTCCGGACAGGGCCGGGACAAAATAGCAGCCCTGATTGTCATCGCAGCTTTCGGCCATTGCCGTCAGCTGCCGGGGATCGGTGACGCCGAGCATTTTTCCCAGCCAGGCCGCACCTGAACCGGTGTGGGTAATATTGCCTTCAAACGCAAAGCGCGGTTGACCGTCGTGCCACGCCACGGTGGTGCTGAGGCCATTGTCGGTCAGGATCGGCGTTGCCATCGACATCATCAGCGAGGAGCCCGTGCCATAGGTTGCCTTGACCACTTCCGCCTCGTCACGGCGCTGGGCATAAAGCGCCGCATGGGAATCGCCAATGCGTGCCAGGATCGGGGTGCCAGGTGCCAGACCGGCAATATCAGTTAAGGCAACCACGCCCGCACAACCCGCTGAGGCGTTAATCTGCGGCAACGCAGCGCGCGGCAGGCTGAACAGGGACAGCAGTTCATCATCCCAGTCGTTGGTGTGCAGACTGTAAAGCTGCGTGCGTGCCGCATTGGCATGGTCGGTAACGAAGCACTCTCCCGCCGACAGTTGCCAGGTCAGCCAGCTGTCCACTGTACCAATACATAACTCCCCCGCCGCCGCTCTGGCAAAACCGTCAGGCAGTGACGCCAGCATGCCAGTCAGCTTGGCGGCAGGAAACATAGGATCGACCGCCAGCCCGGTTAGCGCCGTAATCTTCCCGGCCAGTCCAGACAGATGAAGATCGCGGCAAAACGATTCCGAACGGCGGTCCTGCCAGCTCACCAGCGGGGTGAGCGGCATGCCGTCCCGACGCTGCCATATCAAAACCGATTCACGCTGATTGCTGATCGCAACCGCCGCGACCGGTGCGTCGGCGCACTGGGCAAGACAGTCGGCTATCGCCTGCCTGACGGCCAGCCAGATGGCCATGGGGGCCTGCTCGGCCAGACCGGGTTGCGGATGCTGCAGCGTCAGGCCCTGACTGGCCCGCGCCACCACTTTTCCCTGACGATTTACGGCGACCGCTTTGGCGTTGGTGGTGCCTTCATCAATAGCCAGAATCACGGACTCATGCATCGTCAGCCTCCTGTGCAAAGGCGCAGCGCCTGGGCCGCCACGCTGCTGGCGTCAATGCCATGACAGGCCCGGGTAGAGGCGCGATCGCCGGCGATGGCGTACTCGCCATCCGCAATGCCCAGACGCAACAGCTTAACCGGCAAGCCGTTCTCGGCCAGGACCTCCGCCACCAGGCTGCCTACGCCACCATTGATGTTGTGCTCTTCAACCGTGATGACGCTACGGTAGTGACTCAGCAGATTATGCAATTGCTGAGTGTTACAGGGACGAAGAGAAGGCACGGCGATTACCGCAGCGGAAACCCCCTGCTTTTCCAACTGCTCTGCGGCGGTAACGGCCTCATGTACCGTTGAGCCCATGGCAACAAGCGCAATGTCATGGCCTTCGCGCAGCAGATCGATCGCCCCAGGTGTAAAGCGGTATTCGTCGTCATGCAACTGCGGCAACGCCTTGCCATCCAGCCGAATATAAACCGGCCCCACATGATCAAGGGCATAGTCGATGATTTGGCGGCACTCAAGGGGACAGGAAGGCGCGTAGATTTCAATATTGCCAAATCCACGCAGGATGGCGATGTCGTCAATGCTGTGGTGCGTGCTGGCGAGCGGGCCGTAGCTGGCTCCTGCATTCAGCCCAAACAGCTTAACGTTAGTATTGTTATAACAGACGTCGATTTTCACCTGCTCGTTAGCGCGGGAGATCAGAAAGGGTGCGGCGTTACAGGTTACAGCCACTTTTCCGCCCAGCGCCAGCCCGGCAGCCGTGCCCACCAGCGCCTGCTCGGCGATGCCCACGTTAATTAACCGGCCGGGAAACGCCTTAATAAACGGCGCGATTTTAGCAGTTGAGGTGGAGTCAGCCACCACCGGAACCACATCGATACCGCGATCAACCGCCGCCATCAATGCTTCTACCATGACCTCTGCCAGATGTTGTGCCTTACTCATCTTTTAACTCCTCCAGTGCCCGGTCGATTTCTTCACCCTTGGGCACCCGGTGGTGCCATTCCGCTTTGCCCTGGATAAAGGAGATACCAAACCCTTTTTCCGTGTGGGCGATAATCACCCGCGGTTTGCCGCTTACCGGCGGCTGTTCGAGTGCGCTGACCACCGATGCCATGTCATTGCCCTGGCATTCACTCACCGCCAGACCAAAGGCACGCCATTTCTCCGCTAGCGGATCGGTGTTCATGATGTCACGCGTCGATCCCGCCAGTTGGAGTTTGTTTTTGTCGTTAATCACAATCAGGTTATCCAGCCCGTAATGGGCTGCCACCAGCGCCGCTTCCCAGTTACTGCCTTCTGCCAGCTCGCCGTCGCCGGTCACGACAAAAATACGCCGCCGACTGTTGCTCTTCTTCGCCGCCAGCGCAATGCCCACCGCCACGGGCAATCCGTGCCCCAGCGCGCCCGTGTTCAGTTCGACGCCCGGCGTCTTTTGCCGCACCGGATGCCCCGGTAAAGCGGAGTGTGCATGTTGATAGGTCGCCAGCCACTCCAACGGGAAATACCCGGCTTCCGCCAGCACACAGTAATATCCTCCCACGGCATGACCTTTTGACTGGATATAGATATCACGCTCGTCATCTGCCGTCCGGTTGGGCGCACAGTTGAGGATGCGGAAATAGAGCGCAGTCAGGATTTCAACCTGCGACAGGTCCGCGCCGGTGTGCCCCCCCGCCGGGCTGCCCGCGTTAAGCTGAATAATGCGGCGGCGCACTGACCGAGCTCGTTTTTCAAGCTCATTTACAGAAAGCATAAAAGGATTCATAGCTCACCTATTGAATTTTAAGTCCACACTGAATATATATTCAGGCTGGGTGTTATTGCCCCGTGCTGACAGGCAATGCGTGAAAGTCTCACACTTACATGCGCTGCCAGACCAAAGTCCTTTTCCTTTATGAATATATATTCAATAATGATTTTATATTCAAAACCACTATGCGCCTTGCGGGTGACGCCGTCCAGACAGGAAGTGATAAAAAGCGAAAATGATCACAAATTGCCGTGGATTGTGATTTTTACGTGGGTGGTTAACAATGGCAGGCAGAACACGAGAGGAAAAAAACCAATGGCGAAGCAGGATGAACAGCGGCTCATGGTAAAAATTGCCACACTTTACTATGTCGAAGGCAGGAAGCAGTCCGATATTGCACAGCTACTTAAGCTGTCTCAGTCGTTCGTATCGCGCATTCTGAACCGCAGCGTGAAAGAAGGCGTGGTAAAAATCAGCGTGGTGCCGCCTGCGAATGTCTTTCCGGAACTGGAAAAAGCGCTTGAGCAACGTTATCAGCTGCCGCAGGCCATTGTGGTGGATGTGCCAGAACAGGCGTCCGCTGGCGAGATCAAACAGGCGATTGGATCGGCGGCGGCGCACTATCTGGAAACCCGACTGCGCGCGGACGAACTTATTGGCATCTCCTCCTGGAGCGGCACCATTCGTGCAATGGTGGATGCCCTGCATCCTCTCAATAACGCCTGTAAAGGGGTGATTCAGCTGCTGGGCGGCGTGGGGGCCAACGGAAACGTCCAGGCTACGATACTGACGCAAAATCTTGCCGCGCTGTTGAATTGCCCCGCCTGGCTGCTGCCCTCTCAGTCCATTGAACACTCGGTCACGGATCGCCAGCGGCTGGCCGCCAATCCCGACGTCGCCGAAGTGCTGAATAAGTTTAATGAGGTGGACTTAGCCATTGTCGGCATTGGCGATCTTGAACCTTCTGCGCTGCTGCGCAATTCGGGTAACTACTACGACGCAACCATGTTACGCACCCTGGCCGGGCGCGGTGCGGTGGGGGATATTTGCCTGCACTATTTTGATGAACAGGGTCGACCCGTGCTGAACGCCGATGAGGATCCGGTCATTGGCATGGAACTGGAACAGGTGCGACAGTGCGCGCAGGTGGTGGCGCTGGCAGGCGGCAAAGAGAAAGCACAGGCGATTCGCGGGGCGCTGCGGGGTGGCTATGTGAATGTGCTGATTGTAGATTATCCCACGGCAAGGCTGCTGACCGCTTAACTGTTCTCTCCTCACCTGCCAAAAAGGAAGGTGAGGAGAAAACATGAGGATCAGCTGTTAGCGCGGTAAGCCGTGGTGACTTTCCACAGGTAACGTGGTGCCTGGGCTGCAGGATGTTTGTTTTGTACGTGCTGATAGAACTCGTCCGGCGTCATGGCATTTATCATGGCAATGGCCCGATCGCGATTGCTGGAGAAGGTGCGCAGTAACGCGCCAGCACCGTTTGCATAGGAAACAATGGTGGCGTAACGCAGCGTGAGGGGATCGCGGATGCCCGAAAGCGCGGACTGCTGCAGAATTTTGATGTACGCGGTACCAATATCAATATTTCTGGCCGGATCGCGCAGCTCTGCGTTACTCGGCTGACCGTGGCGCCCCTGGGTGCGGTACACTTCCCGGCCCGCGGTTGAGGCTTTGATCTGCATTAATCCCACCGCATTAGAACGACTGACCACGCCAGGGTTCCCACCGGACTCCACATTGATAATGGCGCTGATCAGTTTTTCATCCACGCCATACTGGCTGGCGGCCGTTTCGGTAAAGAGTGACCAGGTTCCACTGATGCGTGAAGGCGGTGCCTGAGTTAACGGCGTATTCTTCTCTTTAACGTAAGTATGCGGCGGTTCACTGGCACAGCCCGTCAGCAGCAAGGCTGAAATGACAAAGTAGCGAATTTTTAGCAATTTTTTATCTCGTCGCAGAAGTGGCGGAAGCTATCATACCGAGCCGGCTGAATTGCAAAATTACCGTTTATCCTAATTACAGCAGTCTGATGACTTATTTACGGTTTTTCGTCATTATCGTGAAGTCTGTCACTGACTAATTTCAGGAATTTACTATGACGTCACGTTCCATCCGTCTTATTGCCCCTTCAGGTTATTGCCATAATCAACCTGCGGCCCTGCTCGGGGTTGAACGCCTGCGAGCGGAAGGACATCGCGTGGACAATGACGCCGTCATCGCGCGGCGCTTCCAGCGCTTTGCTGGCACCGACGAGGCGCGCTCAGGCGATATTAATGAACTGGCTGACTTAGCAACCCTACCCGATATTGTGCTGGCGGTGCGCGGCGGTTATGGCGCAACACGGCTGCTGCCGTCGGTGGATTATGCCGGCCTGAAGCGTCGTTTAGCGCACCAGCCGCTGGCCATCTGTGGGCACAGCGACTTCACCGTGTTGCAGTTAGCGCTGCTCCAACATGCCGGTTTGATTAGCTTCAGTGGACCGATGCTGGCGGGCAATTTTGGCGCTGAGGTTTTATCCGAATTTACCCTGCAGCACTTTTGGCATGCGCTGACATCACCTACAGTCAAGGTGGCCTGGCAAAGTGAAACACCCGATAACGGCCACTGGCAGGGGACGCTGTGGGGCGGCAACCTGGCGATGCTCTGCTCGCTAATCGGGACGCCATGGCTGCCGCAGATTGAGAACGGCATTCTGGTTATCGAAGATGTTAATGAGCATCCGTTCCGTATTGAACGTATGCTGCTGCAGTTGCACCAATGCGGCGTGCTGGCCAGACAGCAGGCAATTGTCACCGGCAGTTTCACCAGTACCGCTCTGTCGGAGTACGACAACGGATTTGATTTTCCTACTGTCTGGCAGCACATTCGCGAGGTCAGCGGCCTGCCGGTTATCAGCGACCTGGACTTCGGTCACGCTCCGGATACCGTCACCTTACCTCTGGGTGCAACGGCCACGCTGCAGGTGAATCAGGGTCAGGTTGTATTACAGGCGAGCGGACATCCCGTATTGCGCACATAGCTGAAGTTGCAGGAGATCGACATTGAAGCCGCTGTATGACGATTTGTGGATCTCAACGCCGGAGTTTCCGGCCGAAGGTACCGAAGACATTATGATGCATGGTTTTTTGCTGCGTCATCCGCGCGGCAATTTACTGATTGGACGGGTAGAAAACCCGCTGGATCATGAAGTGCTGGCGGACGATAACGGCATAATCCGGCATTACCTGACCCACTGGCATGAATCCGCGCCCGGCGCGGCGCGTATCCAGCAGCGCTTTAACAGCGCGCTCTACTGCCACAGCCGATCATTGGGGCAGATCAGCCGCTTTGTCGAACCTGACGATACCTTCACGCAGCAGGAAACGCATTTTGGTGATTTTCACCTGTTGCCGACGCCCGGCCACACGCCCGGCAGCTGCAGCTATCTTTACGCTTCCCCTAACGGCCTGACCTACTTGTTTGTCGGTGATACACTCACACGTCAGCATGACCGCTGGATAACCGTGCTGGTGCCCGAGAGCAATCCTGCCGAACTGGCCGCTTCGCTGGAGCTCTACCGGACTCTGCGCCCTGACGTGGTGCTGATGAGCACCACGCGCGGCCATCTTTCATGGCAAAAAGTGACCCTGTCCGGCTGGCTGGCCGCTATCGACGAGGCAGAGCTGCACCCGCTGGATCTGCGCCAGCAGGCGGTGCTGTAGTTACAGGATTTTGGTCAGATAATGGCGCTGGTGATGGTGAATATAGTCGCCAAGCGTTAACCGGACGTGATAGCCCAACTTTTCGTAGAAGGGCCGAGCCTGAAAGCTGGCCGTATCGACCTGGGCAAAACGGCATCCTCGCTGGCGCGCCTCTTTTTCTGCCGCCAGCATCAACTGACTTCCCGTGCCCTGCCCCCGGAGACTGTCGCTGACCCAAAGCAAATCGATGCGTAACCAGTTACCTGTCGTCGTACCGGTTAACCCTGCCAGCTTCTTACCCTGAGAATCACAGATAAACAGCCCCAGCGGTTTAATCAGGTCCACGTCAAAAAATTTGCTGTTATGCGCATTCAGGCCCAGCCGGAGTTCATCCTGATCTTTACTGGTCACCTTATCAGTGAGGGTAATCTGCATTGGCATTCCTTATCGCGGCAAATCAGGAGTCGTTACGTTGTCTGTCGTCGTAGCGCTCAAGGCTCAGGACGTCCACGTCACGCTTCGCGCTGCGGCTGCAGGGCACCAGCGCGTCGCTGTCATGGTAGACAAAGAAGGTGTCGAGATTGCTTTTGTTGACGATCAACTGATCGCCGTTGCGGAAGCGGGTAATGGCCACTTTGTCACCGCCCTCAATCTGCGTGTTCAGTTGCCCCGCCGCAATCTGGAAGTGCTGTTTGGGCCAGGAGAGCGTACTCAGCCCATATTCAGCGCGTGAAATGGTCATGGTAGGCCGACCGGGACAATGGATCTGGAATTCGCTTTCGCTCCACGCTGACGCGCTATAACAGGCCAACAGGCACAGGGCAAGACGGACTGCTTTCATCTGATTTCCTCCGCTGAATACGTCATTTCCCATTGTCAGGGGAGTTTATCACAATAAAAGCCAGGCAGAGCAGGACGGGACAGGTTGCCGCAGGGATTCAGGCGTGCCGGAGAGACAGCCGCTCACCTGCCCTGCGCACCACCAGAAAACCGAACGGGCGGGATGGCATCGGGTAAACCACGGCTCAATTAGTCTGCAGCCACTTCTGCTGCGACCAACATTAACGCCAAGTCGGCGTGTTCGCTGTCGAAGCTGCTCATCACATCGCGAATTTCAGCGGCACAGGCAATGACCTGCTGCCTTTTTTCTGCATCCAGCGATTCGATGGCGTGGCGAATAATCATTAGGCTGGCTTCTTCTTCTTTCATCATTTATCCCTGAATTTGCTTAAGCGATGCGCAAAGATGGCAAGAATAACGTTTATTCCACCTCAAAGTCATCTTTTGCATTTCTGTTGCTTAACCTTTGAGCAAAGCACAAATCAGCCTGTGTCGCAGAACTGCTATGATCATGTTATTTGCGGCGCAACAGGATAGAATCGTTCACCGCTTTCATGGACTTGGGCAGGGACAGGATATGTTGCGATCGGTAGTTTTCATTTTTATGGCACTGCTTGCGGGCTGCTCATCGTCGCCGAAAGGCGTGGAATGCCCGGGCGAGGTCAGCACCCTTTACGGTCAGTCGCTGGGCCAGACCCAGGGGACGATTTTCGATCTGGTCACCTCATTTAGCGTCAGTCGGGACGGCGCAAGCGTGCAGAGCGGTCCGCTGCAGTCGCAGGATCGCTTCCAGTACATTCCTTCCGCCGTCACGCGTGAGGGTTATTATGCGCAACGCCTGTCGGACAAGCAGTTCCGGCTCATCAATCCCTATCAGGATACCCTGATCACCTGGACCTGCCCGTAGAGGGGTGAATCCGGGCGCAGAATGGTATAGTGTCAGGAAACGTCAAGAGACAGGTCATCCTTCACATGGAAAAGCGTCTGGATAACAACGGCTATATCGATTTTCCCTTCCCGGCGACCCGCAATGAAGACGGTACGGTCAATCCCTGCGGCATCGACTTAACGCTGGAAACAGAGCGCCTTGAAGAGGTTGCAGTGCTGCGCCACTCAGCAAACCTGCAGCGTCTGGTGGAAGAGGTGAATCTTCAGGACGGGCTGTTCATGACGCTGGCCTGCGACTGGCAACAGCAGGAAAACGCGGTGTGCGGGTTTATTGATATCGCCTTTCGTCCCGAGTTGCCTGGCCATTCACGTGCTGAGACGCTGCAGCTGGAAACCGCGTTTTACACCTATCTCAAAGAGCAGGCGCAACAGCATGGGCTGGCAGCGGATGCGCTGGTTAACTATGCCCGTGCTGTACTCGACTGGGGCTGGTCGCCGCTGCAGCAACGTCAGCGCCGCTATGAAAAAATCACAATTCAGTACTACTGCCCTCAGTCGGAGGATGCGGAATGGTGCTTCGACCATATTCGCCACTTTCTGGTGAGCTGGTACCCTCAGTACATCGCCGCTCCGGGCAATGCCGTTTTGTGAAACAGCTGGTAATGATTTTTCCCTGCACACATTAGCCACTGGCGAGTTGCCGCGTTTCCCCGCTTCACGCCCCTGCCTGCGCGCCTCTCAGGCCAGCGATATGACGCGGTGGCAGATATTTTCCCCTGACCTTTGCCTCCTGCACAGAAGATTAATGCGCCCTGGGGCAGCACGACGGCTAAGCTTTGCTACGCTTTAGGTGACTGTGATAACCAAGGAGATGAAGCATGTCAGGAAAAATTGAAGATGCAGTGAAAGAAGTCGCCGGTGCCGCAGAGCAACAATGGGGTGAAGTTACCGACTCCCCGCGTCACCGTGCCCGTGGTGCAGCACGCCGCTACACCAATCAGGCATCCTACGCCGCACGTGATGCCGCTGATTGCATCAAGGATCAGGTGCAGTCTAACCCGTTCGCGGGTCTGGCCGTAGCCGCTGGCGTTGGCGTGGTACTTGGCTTCCTGCTGGGCCGCAAATAAGTCTTAAAACGGGAGCGTTGGCTCCCGTTTTACCCTCATACCAGATCGCGCAGATGATCGTCTTTGTTTAACGTCATCAGTGCCGGTATTGTTACCAACGCCGTTGCCATCATGTACCACGCCGGAATATCCAGATTGCCCGTCTGCTTGACCAGCCCTGTAATAATCAACCCCGCACAGCCCGAGAAAACGGCATTCGATAGCGAATACGCCAGTCCCAGTCCGGTGTAGCGAACCCGTGTGGGAAACATTTCGGCCAGCATCGCCGGCCCCGGTCCTGCCAGTAAGCCCACCACGCCGCCTGCAATAAACACCACCAGCGCTTTGCTGGGTAACGCCACCGTTTCCGCCTGCAGCACCTTCAGCAGCGGCATCGCCAGTAACAGCAACAGTACGCTGGCCACCACCATCACCCGGCGTCGCCCTATCCTGTCACTGAGTATCCCCGCCGGAATAATGGTCAAGGCAAACCCCAGATTGGAAATCACGGCGATCGCCAGCGCCTGGTGCAGTCCGGTGTGCAGGGCGGACTGAAGGTAGGCTGGCATAATGACCAGACAAGTGTAACCCGCCGCTGACCACAGCATCACGCGCGCCACGGCCAGCAGAATGGTTTTCAACGTCTGGAGCGGTGCGGCTTTGCCCCCCTTCTGCTGCTGTTGCTGACGGACAAAGCCGGGCGTTTCGTCCATTGCCAGCCGCAGCCAGAGCGCCACCATGCCCAGCGGTAATGCCAGGATAAACGGAATGCGCCAGCCCCAGGCCAGCATGGCTTGTGGGCTGAGCATAAACGACAACAGCGCCACCAGCCCGACGCCAGCCAGCAGGCCCAGCGCCAACGTGAGCGACTGCCACGCACCATACAGGCCGCGCTTGCCTCGCGGCGCAAATTCCGTCATCAGGGAGACCGCACCGCCGTATTCTCCTCCGGCAAACAACCCCTGCAGGATACGCAGCCCGGTCAGGATTAACGGTGCTGCGATGCCCACTGAGGCATAGGTCGGCACCAGGCCAATCGCCGTGGTCGCCAGCGTCATGAACACCAGCACCATAATCAGCGTCGGTTTGCGGCCGATGCGATCGCCGATACGGCCAAACACCAGCGCACCCAGTGGCCGAAAGAAAAATGCGACGGCAAAGGAGGCCCAGGTGAGAATCAGCCCACTCAAGGCCGACTCGCCCTGTAACTGGAAAAAGTTCTGCGCAATCAGCGTGGCGAGAAAACCATAGATGGCGAACTCATACCACTCAATAAAGTTGCCAACCGAACCCGCAACCAGCGCACGTTTATGTTGCTTTACCTGGGGTGAATAGGTTTCCATTTGACTATCCTCAACTTGCAGCCTGCAAAAGCAGTACGGCGATAAGAGAGATAGTATAGAATTCCAGCAGATAAGGTTATGTATCCCAGACGAGAATAATGACATCACAGCATAATGCCCTTTTCAGTCATCTGAGCAGCGTGCTCAGCGCCGAGAGCAAAACCCCGCTCTATAAACGTTTCGTGCAGGTGATTAAAGACGCCGTGCGCGACGGCGTGCTGCGTCACGAAGAGGTGTTGCCCAGCGAGCGCGAATTTTCTCACTCTCTGGGGATTTCCCGCATCACGGTGCGTAAAGCGATGGATGCGCTCTCTCAGGAAGGGATTGTTCATCGCTCGCGTGGCTATGGCACGCAGATTTGTCGCGCACTGGAATACTCACTGAAAGAGCCGCAGGGATTTTCACAGCAGGTCGTATTACGGGGTAAAAAGCCCGATACGGAATGGCTGCAAAAACATCGTATCCGTTGCGAAGATGACATTGCGCAGAAGCTGCAGCTGCCCCCGGACAGTGAGGTCTATTTGCTGAAGCGCCTGCGTTATGTCGATCAACAGGCCGTGTCCGTGGAAACGTCCTGGGTGCCGTGCGATTTGATCAACGATGCCAGCGACATCGGTATTTCGCTGTACGACTATTTTCGCCGCCACCAGATCCAGCCGGTGAAAACGCAAAGTCGCGTCAGTGCGCAAATGCCAGATGCCGAATTACAGCGCCTCATTGCCCTGCCCGAGCGGATTCCCGTACTGGTGATTAAGCAGTTGGCGCTGGATGCGAGCGATCGTCCTCTGGAATACAGCATCAGCTACTGTCGCAGTGATTTGTACGTGTTTATTGCCGAGTAAGGCACTGCTGCCAGTGGCGAATCAGCGCTGCACGGTCGGGGGCGGTATCGCCTCCACGCTGCGCAACCACGAATGATGCGACGGCATTCCCCAGCGCCACTGCGTTATCAAGTGGCCAGCCAGATGCGAGCGCAGCCAGTAATCCTCCCGTGTGGCTGTCACCGGCCCCAATCGTATCGACCACCGCCGTCTTGAATGCTGCGATCCAGCCGTACTGTCCGTGATGGCTGAAGCCTGCGCCTTCGCTATCCAGCCTGACCACCAGCGGGCTGGCAAAATGTTTTGCCCACTGGGTAATCAGCGCCTGCGCGTTAAAAGACCCGTCCTGCTGCAAACGCTGGTGCCAGACGTGTTCGGCTTCCTGGCGATTAAGCGTAATCAACGGCTGCAGCGCCATCACGCGCTGCCAGTAATCCGGCGCGATCGCAGGCAGACGCGGCCCAAAATCGATCGCCAGCCGCGGCCTGTTTGCCAGCCCTTCCAGCCAGGACAGCAGTGTTTCCGCATTCTTGCCGATGAGCTGATAACCCGACAGATACAGCCAGCCTTCTGCGTGAAGCGGAACAGAGGCCAGCATCGCCTCATCCCACTGGTTCTCCACCCCGGCCACCGACAGGAACGTGCGTTCTCCGTCGGGTTCAACCAGCGCCAGGCACCAGCCATTGTCGCCCTTGTGGGTTTCCGTGACGCTGGTCAGTCCACAGGCCGCAAGCTTTTGCCGGAGTAGCTCAGCCCAGACGCCCTGGCCGAGCGGTAACGCAGAAACGGCATCCATACCTAAGCGGTGCAGCGCCAGCGCCACGTTCAACGCACAGCCTCCCACGCTGATACTTTGCTGCTGCAGCGCGCTGTCGCCGCCGCGCTGGGGAAGCTGCTCGGCGCGGGCGATGACATCCACGACGGCGGCGCCCAGTACGACGATCGGGGCCCGGTTGCCTAATGTTGCCACGCTCTGGGAATCAACCATGCGCCGCCTCCCGCTTGAGGCGAAAAGCGGTAAACGCCCGGCCGTAGCTTTCAAAGTCCAGTTTATTTACGCTATCCAGCTGCTGTCGGAGCGCAGGGTCAATGGCATCAATACCGTTAAGCGCACCACAAATGGCAACCGCCATCGCACCAATGGTGTCCGTGTCGCCGCCCAGATTGGCGCAAAGAATGGCGCAGCGGTTGGGATCGGTTCCTGCCAGTTCAACCATCGCGATGGCGGCGGGCACGGACTCGATGGTGCTGGTGCCTGTTCCCACCAGGGCATAGATGTTCTCCATAGTGGATTCAACACCGCGCCCCTGTTCAACCACCGAAAACGCCAGCTCAAGGCGCGCAGACATGGCCGCACTAAAGGTGGTTATCTGCCGCTCCTGCGCCGCACGCGCGACGGCAGGCAGCGCGTCACGAATCTGTCTCCAGCCTGCGCCCTCTATCGCCCGGGAAACGGCCCAGGCAATCACGGTTGCCCCGGCAATCGCGACGTCGGCCTTGTGGGTGGGGCTGGAAGCCAGCGCAACCGCATCAATAAAACTGTGCAAATCTCGCGCGGGTAACAGGCAGCCCAGCGGGGCAATACGCATCGCCGCCCCATTTGTCAGGCCGTTGTTTTCCAGCGCGCTGATCGGCTGGCCGGCCTGTAATGCGCGCAGCGCGATTTTTGATGTGGGCCCCAGAACATTTTTATTAAACGCGTCAAACCCTTCTGCCCAGCGCAGGATGTTAAGACCAATGGTTTCAGCGACGATCTCTCCGTCATGACGGATGATGGCATCGGCCAGCGCCAGCGCCATCGATGTATCGTCAGTGAACTCGGCGCGGCCGAAATAGCAGGCGGCGTTATTCTCTGCCGGGCCGGGCAGGAAACGATCAATCCAGCCAAAATGTGCTTTTACGCGGCTTCGCGGCCAGAGTTCTGACGGCATGCCCATGGCATCGCCAAGCGCCTGACCATAAAACGCGCCGGTGATCCTTTGTTGTACGGTAATCATCTTCTCTTCCTTATTTTTGGCTTTCCGTCGCGGCGGCAGGCTCAACCACGTTAAGCTCATCGCTGCGTTTTTTCGTATCGCGGAACAGCAGAATAAACGCCACGGTAATCAATATGATCATCACGCTGCCAAACAGCCACATTCCCGCCCAGTTGAACGTCAGGCCGTTGCGCGGTTGACCATAGGCAAACATCTCCTGCATCAGATAGCCCCCCAGGCGATAACCTAACAGGCTGCCGATTCCCTGACAGGCCAGGGTAATTAATCCCTGCGCCGCATTGCGCATGCTCACAGGGGATTTTTTATCGACGTAGATGTAGGCAGTAATAAAGTAAAAGTCATAGCTGACGCCGTGCAGCAGAATGCCCATAAATAACAGGCCATAGGTGAGCAGGTTCTGATCGCTGCCAAAAACAAAAAACAGATAACGCAGCGCGGCCGTCACCAGGCCGAGCAGCAAGACCTTGCCGATACCAAAACGTTTGATAAAGAACGGCAGCGCCAGTAAAAACAGAATTTCGGACATCTGCCCTAACGTCATCCAGCCCGTGGCGTGCGCCAGGCCCACTTCGGTCAGGAAGCCCTCGGCAAAGATGTAATAGAACGCCAGCGGCATACTGAACAGGAAGGAACAGACAAAAAAGACCAGGAAGCTGCGATCTTTTAACAGATGCAGGGCATCCAGGCCCAGCGCGGTTCGCACACTAAAGGCGCCGGTACTTTTAGGCTCCGTGGCGGGCAGCATAAAGGCGAATATACCCAGCAGCAGCGAGCTGGCGGCGGTAATCAGCAGCGGCACATTGCTGGCGGAGATATCGCCAAAGCCCAGTAACGACGGCAGAAAACCGCAGACGATACCGGATGCGATCCAGCCGAGCGTACCCAGCACGCGGATACGCGGATAATCACGCTCCACGTCTGCTACATGCGAAAACGCAATGCTGTTGGTGAGGGCAATCGTGGGCATATAGGTCAGCGCATACAGCAGCAACAGGGGAAAGAAACCGCTGAAGTGCGTTTGCTGCGCCGCGAAGTACATCAGCCCGGCGCCCAGGATCATCAGCACACCCAGCACTTTCTGGGCCTGAAAAAAGCGGTCTGCCAGCGATCCCACCAGAATGGGCGACAGAATGGCGGCGATGGAGGTACAGGCATAGCACCACGCAATCTCGACGGGCGTGAAACCATTTTTGCTAAGGAAGGCCCAGAGCGGGACAAACCACGCGCCCCAGATAAACCATTCCACAAACATCATCAATGACAGGCTGGCCGTTTTCATTTTCATTATGGTGTGTTCCCCGGTGTTGGTAAGGCCAATCTAACACCACAAACATAACCTTTATAATACCTTTGGGTGGAATTTTGAGCTACCTCCCATTCTCGGTGAGAACGGTTTTATGCGCGCCACTGGAAACGGTGGCGTCTTCTGTCTGGTCTCACCCAACCGCCGGATGCGAGACGTTGAGCACTTAATGCTCTGGAAAGGCAGCGCGTCTTTGCAGGCGGTTCGGGCTTACAAACACGCCACCGGCCGTAGGCTTTGGGCTTTGGGCTTTGGGCTTTGGGCTTTGGGCTTTGGGCTTTGGGCTTTGGGCTTTGGGCTTTGGGCTTTGGGCTTCGGGCTTTGGGCTTCGGGCTTCGGGCTTCGGGCTTCGGGCCGCAGGCAACCACAATGCGGCCCGCACGGCATCCTCTAACAACGTATGCGGTTCCTGGCCGAGAAAACTCACCCGTTGAGTATTTTCCATTCGGACAGGCCGCTGCCACAAATAACGCATCTCAAGCATTTCATGTAGCGTGGTATGAAATGGAGCCCGCGCAGAAACACGCCACCAGGCTGTAAGGCGGCGGAATTCGCTCGCCTTCAGGCTCATTCTCCAGGCGCGTCTCTGAACAATGCAGCCGCGCTGCTCATTTCTGGACATCCTTCTTTTCGCTTTGCTGACATACAGATTCTTGTGCATTTATTACACTGCGCGCTGAGAATGAACGTTCATTACAGGGTACTTCATGAAAACTTTACAGCGCAGTATGATCGCCGGGCTGGTCGTGATGATCGCGGGCTGCGATCAAAACAGTCCTCCCGCCGATGCCAACATGACCACCGAAGTCGGGGTAAAAACGTTGCAAAGCGCATCGGTGACACTGGACAGCCAGCTTGCCGGGCGCGTCACCGGCAGTATGACGTCTGATGTCAGGCCGCAGGTGGATGGGATCATTCAGAAACGTCTGTTCACCGAAGGCGATGAGGTGAAAGCCGGACAGGTGCTGTATCAGATCGATCCGGCCAGCTATCAGGCCAGCTACGATCAGGCCGTCGCACAACTTAAGAATGCGCAGGCTCTGGTGAAGAGCAGCAAACTGAAAGCCGAACGCTATGCCGCACTGGTGAAAGATAACGGCGTTTCACGTCAGGATGCGGATGATGCGCAGGCAACGTATCAACAGAACGTTGCTTCCGTGGATCAGTACCGTGCTGCCGTCGAAAGTGCGCGCATCAACCTGAATTACACCCAAATCAAAGCGCCGATTAGCGGTCGCATTGGGATTTCATCGGTTACGCCTGGCGCGCTGGTGACCGCCAGCCAGACCACCGCGCTGGCGACGATTCGCGCACTAGATCCTATCTATGTCGATCTCACGCAATCCAGCGTGCAATTGCTCAAACTGAGACGCCAACAGGCGTCACTGCAGCAGAACAAAGATGGCGTGCCCGTGACGGTGAAACTGGAAGATGGTACGACCTACGATCATCCCGGCAAGCTGGAACTGACCGAGGTGTCGGTGGATGAGGCGACGGGCACTGTGACGCTGCGTGCGATTTTCCCCAATCCCCAACATGAACTGTTGCCGGGTATGTACGTGCGCGCCAGCGTCACCAACGGCGTGAAAAGCGATGCCATTTTGGCGCCTCAGCAAGGCATCACCCGTGATGCGAAAGGCAATGCTACCGCGCTGGTGGTCGATAAAGAGAACAAAGTCGAAAGTCGCGACGTAGTGACCGACCGCGTAATGGGCAATAACTGGCTGATTACTTCCGGCCTCAACCAGGGTGACAAGCTGATTGTTGAAGGCACCGCAAAAGTTCAGGCGGGCATGCAGGTGAAAGCGGTAGACGTCTCTTCGGGCGATAACGCTCCGACCAGCGAGGGTCACTGATATGTTGGCGCAGTTCTTTATCCGTCGGCCGGTCTTTGCCTGGGTGATCGCCCTTTGCATCATGCTGTTCGGTATCCTGAGTATTCGCAGCCTGCCCGTGGCGCAGTATCCCGATGTGGCACCGCCACAAATCAGTATTCAGGCCACCTATACGGGCGCATCGGCGGAAACGCTGGAAAGCAGCGTGACCCAGGTTATTGAGCAACAGCTCACCGGACTGGATGGACTGCTCTATTTCAGTTCGACCAGTACCGCATCCACCGGCCAGGTGAAAATCAATGTCACGTTTAAACAGGGCACCGATCCCGATATTGCTCAGGTCCAGGTGCAGAATAAGGTGCAGCAGGCCGAGAGCCGCTTGCCGAGCGCCGTGACCTCACAGGGCGTGACCGTGCAGAAAGCCCAGAGCGACTTTCTGCTGATTTTGGCGGTGTACGATAAAAGCAACAAAAGCAGCGCTTCCGATGTCGCCGACTATATGGTCAGCAACATGGAAGACACGCTGGCGCGCGTGACAGGCGTCGGTAACGTACAGGTTTTTGGCGCCGAGTACGCGATGCGTATCTGGCTCGATCCCAGCAAGCTGGCGTCGTATTCGCTGATGCCTTCTGATGTCACCACCGCTCTCGAGAGTCAAAATACCCAGGTGTCTTCCGGGCAGCTGGGCGCGCAACCGTCCAGCAACACGCAACAACTGGTGGCGACGGTACGTTCGCGTTCACGCCTGCAAACCCCTGAGCAGTTCCGCAACATTGTGCTGAAAAGCCAGGCCGATGGTTCTGTGGTCCGTCTGAGCGATGTCGCACGCGTAGAAATGGGCGATGAAGACTACAGTGCCAATGTCATGGCGAACGGCCATCCGGCATCCGGTATGGCTATCCAACTGGCATCTGGCGCTAATGCACTCTCCACCGCCGAAAAGGTGAAATCCACCATTGACGAATTCCGGAGCAGCATGCCGGCGGGCTATGAAATAGCCTATCCGCTCGACAGCACTGACTTCGTTAAAATCTCGATTGAAGAAGTGGTGAAAACGCTGGTCGAAGCGGTCATTTTAGTGGTGATTGTGATGTTTGTGTTCCTGCAAAACATCCGCACCACGCTGATTCCCACGATTGCAGTTCCGGTCGTTCTCCTGGGCACCTTTGGTGTGCTGTCTTTCTTTGGTTATTCGATTAACACGCTTACCATGTTCGGCATGGTGCTCGCCATTGGCTTGCTCGTCGATGATGCCATCGTCGTGGTTGAAAACGTCGAACGCGTGATGCGCGAAGAGGGATTACCCCCGCGAGAAGCAACCGAGAAATCGATGAGGGAGATTACTGGTGCGTTGGTTGGCATCGCGCTGGTGCTCTCTGCCGTGTTCCTGCCGATGACCTTCTTTAGCGGTTCAACAGGCGTGATTTACCGTCAGTTCTCTATCACCATCGTCTCTTCCATGGTGCTGTCGGTGATTGTGGCGCTGACGCTGACGCCCGCCCTCTGTGCCACCTTGCTTAAACCGCACAATCACGACAGCGGTCGCAACGGTTTCTTTGGCTGGTTTAACCAGCGCTATGAAAACGTGCAGGCACGCTATCAACGTGGCGTCGGGAAGGTCATGCACCGTTCCGTGCGCTATCTGCTGCTGTACGGCGTGCTGTTGATCGGCTGTGCCGTACTCTATATGCGCCTGCCAACCGGCTTTCTGCCGACCGAAGATCAGGGTTACATCATGGTGCAGTATCAGTTGGCACCGGGCGCGACGGAAAATCGCACCCGTGAAGTCCGTCGTCAGGTCCAGCAGTATTTCGCCACCCAAGAGAAAGATAACGTTAACGTTAGCATGCTGGTAGACGGCTTCAGTTTTGCCGGTAACGGACAGAATGCGGGGGTCGGCTTTATCTCGCTTAAAAACTGGCGTGACCGTAAAGGCAGTGAGAACAGTGCTGATGCGATTGCAGGCCGCGCCATGGCGGCGCTGTCGCGGATTCGTGATGCCCAGATCTTTGTGCTGTCGCCGCCCGCCGTCTCCGGGCTGGGTCAATCCAACGGCTTCACGTTTGAGCTGCAAGCGCGTGGTGCTACCGCACGCGATCAACTGCTGAAAATGCGCGATCAGCTGATTGCAAAAGCGAATCAGGATAAGGATCTCAGCGCTGTACGTGCCAACTCGCTGCCGGACCTGCCGCAGCTGGATGTCAGTATCGATGATGCGAAAGCACAGTCACTGGGCCTGACCATCAGCGACATCAATAATACGCTCAGCGCAGCCATTGGCGGCAGTTATGTCAATGACTTCTCCGACCGCGGCCGCGTGAAGAAAGTCTATATGCAGGGCGATCAATCGTTCCGCAGCAAGCCAGAGGATATTGATCAATGGTATGTCCGCGGAACAGACAGCAGCAATAACACCACCATGGTGCCCTTCTCGTCCTTTGCCTCGTCGAAATGGTCCTATGGTCCGGATGTGCTTTCACGTTACAACGGCCTGGCATCCTATGAAATTCAGGGATCGGCCGCCGAAGGGAAAAGCTCCGGGGATGCCATCACCGCAATGGAAAAACTTGCGGCGACCTTGCCTGCGGGCACCACCTTCGCCTGGAGTGGGCTCTCTTATCAGGAAAAACTTTCCGGTAATCAGGCGCTGTCGCTGTATGGCATTTCACTGGTTGTGGTGTTCCTGTGCCTGGCCGCCCTGTATGAGAGCTGGGCAGTGCCGCTTTCGGTGATGTTGGTGGTGCCGTTGGGCGTCATCGGCTCACTACTGGCGATTACGCTGCGTGGCCTGGAAAATGACGTTTACTTTCAGGTTGCGCTGCTCACGATCATCGGACTTTCCTCGAAGAATGCCATTCTGATTGTGGAGTTCGCTGAAGAGCACTACCGCAAGGGCGAGAGCCTGATAAACGCGGCGGTTCATGCGGCGACGATGCGCTTGCGTCCCATCATCATGACCTCACTGGCCTTTACCGCAGGCGTACTGCCGCTGGCGATCTCCACGGGCGCGGGGGCCAACAGCCGTATCGCCATCGGTACCGGTATTATTGGCGGCACCTTAACCGCCACCCTGCTGGCTATTTTCTTTGTACCGCTGTTTTTTGTGCTGGTCCGCCGGGTCTTTCCGGCACAGCCGCATGACACGGTCCGGTCAACCGACTCAGCAGCGAAGGTGAAGGAATAATGACCATGACTGCAAAACTTTTCACCGTGTTTTTACCCTGCTTCCTTGCGGGCTGCGTGTCGCTGGATCCGCATTATGATCGTCCTGTGGATGCCGTGAAGGCGACAAACCCGACCGGGGAAGCCTACCCTAACCTGCAAGGGACTGCCGTCAATTATCGCGCTATCCGTTGGCAGGATTATGTGCTGAACAGCCAACTCAATCAGGTTGTCGGCATGGCGTTGGACAGTAGCCGCGACTTACGTGAAGCGGTGGCGAGTGTAAAATCCGCGCATGCGCAATACGCTGAGCAACGTGCCGATCTCTTCCCGTCATTGAGCGCCGGCGTCAGCGGGACGCGCTCACGTGCCCTGACGGGCGAAGGCAATCAAACGGCGCTGGGCAATTCTTACTCTGCCGAAGGCAGTGTCAGCGCATTTGAACTGGATTTATTTGGTAAGAATCAAAGCCTGTCGCGCCAGCAGTATGAAACCTACCTTGGTACGCTGGAGGGCGCGCGGAGTACGCGCCTGACGGTGCTGTATAACACCATTGATTACTGGCTTCAGTTGGCGGCGGATCGCAGCAATCTGGCCATTGCGAAAGAGACAGCTGAGAGTGCGCGGCAGTCACTGGACGTGACGCGCAAGCGCATGCAAAACGGTGTGGATTCGATGGTTGATGTGGCGTCTGCGGAAACCACCTATCAGTCTGCGCAGGCGGATGTGGCCAGCTATACTACCAGCGTGGCGCAGGATAAGAATGCGCTGGATCTGGTTGTTGGAAAACCTGTACCCGATACGTTGTTGCCGCAAAATCTTGAATCGATTGGCCATGCGTTGCGCGATGTGCCCGCAGGGATATCGTCGGATGTCCTCAATAATCGTCCAGATGTCTTGCAGGCTGAGCACAACCTGAAGGCGGCGAATGCCAACATCGGGGCAGCGCGGGCCAATTTCTTCCCCAGCATTTCACTGACCGCCAGCGGTGGCGTTGGCAGTGCCGATCTCGCCTCGCTGTTCAAAAACGGCGTGGGAATTTGGTCGTTTTCCCCCAGTATCTCGCTGCCTGTCTTCAAGGGCGGCTACAACGTGGCCTACCTGAATTACACCAAAGCGCAGAAGGAGTACTACGTGGCGGCGTACGAAAAGTCGGTGCAGACCGCTTTCCGCGAAGTCGCGGATGCCCTGGCGCGGCGCGGCACCATCAACGATCAATTGACCAGCCAGCGTAACAATGTGGCAGCCTCACAGATTTACGCGCATCTGGCCGATCTGCGTTATCAAAGCGGCGTGGATACCTGGCTGAATGCGTTAACCGCCCAGCGAACGCTCTACTCCGCCAGAACCCGTCTGGTCAGCGTGGAACAGGCGTACTACCAAAACCTAAATACATTCTACAAGGTGATGGGAGGCGGCTCGGCGCGACAGGCGTCTGAACAAACGGTAGATGTGCGTTGAACGCCCAAATGCGCAGGGATGCGCACCCGACAAACTGCGCGCAATAACATCGCGCGCTGCCCTCAATAGTGGAACAGGGCAAATCCCGATACACGGACATCAGGCCATTCTGTGTCAGAATGTGTGACGGCGATTCCCTCGCCCCGGAGCCTCGCGTACCATGCCAGAATAAGTCAATAAAAAGGGCCGCATATCGGCCTGTATTCAGGAGAGTTTTTTGAGCAAGCCTGATAATGAAACGTTTTTTAAGCAGCGGCAGCAACTGATCATTTCAGCCGCGAAGAACTGCTTCAGCCGTTCCGGTTTTCACGGTGCAAGTATGGCCGATATCAGTCGTGAGTCCGGTTTAGGTGCAGGTCAGCTTTATCGCTACTTTAACAGTAAAGAAGTGATTGTCAGTGAAACCATAAAAAGTATCGCAGAAAACTGGCGGACGTTTTTGCTGCATAGTTTGGCGCACGAAACGCACACCGCCAATATTATTGATACCGACTCGCCCTTTTGGCAGAAATGGTCTCCTGAGGACCGGTGTTTATTACTGGAAATGTATTCCGAAGCCTCACGACATGAATCAGTGCGCTCAATGCTGGCCCGCGAGGAAGCCTTATTGGTCGCAGATCTGGACAGGCTATTCAGGCAGAAAATGCCGACAGAAAGTCCACTCCAGCGCAGCAACCGTATCCAGTTTTTGCTGATGCTGGTGGATGGCGTCGCCTGTCGTGCATATGGAGATAAAAATGTGGATCAGCAGGAACTGAGCCGGATCAATGCTGTACTCGACCGTCACCTGTTTTGATGCGTTACTCAGCATCCGGTTGGTGGATGTCATGGCTAACCGCCTCAAAGAACGGCATAAAGCTGTCTTCTGTCTCGCGGCGTTTCATAAAACGGCGAATGATCATGCCGTCTATTGCCAGGGAAACCACATGCAATCGTGCATGGATGATGTTCGCCTCCAGTGCCGGATTGAGCGCCTGTTGCTCAGTAATAAAATTCTCTTTTAAAACCTGCCAGGCATCGTGAAGAATCTGACCAATACGCGCATTACGCGTGGATTCGGATGATATCTCGATGAGCAACACAATGCTTTGTTCGACTTCTGGTGACGCCAAATCTCCCGGCAGATGCGTCACTCTCCCCGCGTTCGCCATTTTCTCGAAGTCGGCTTTCAGTAACACGATCATACGCTGCACCACTTTCGTGACCAGTGCTTCAACGATCGCTTCCTTATTTTTATAATATTTATAAATCAGCCCGATGCTGACATTTGCCTGACTGGCGATACTCTGAATGGAGGTTTGATAAAACCCTTTTTGTCGCATGCAGTATTCGGCTGCATCAAGAATTTCTTCGCTGCGATTCATCAGGATACTCACAAGATAAAAGAAATGACTTTAGTGTCTGTCATTACCAATAGCTATGGCAAGGGGGTAAGGCATTTCACGTCCTGTCGTATTCGGCGTGATGAAACAACCCCTTTCCTGCGTCCGTTTGCCTGACGGTTGTCTTCCATCAGGCGAACGGGCGTTGCTCAACGAACTGCGCGTGGCTTTTCCATACGAAATCCCATGCCGATGAGTCGGCCAAAAATAAAGCGTAAAAAGGGATATTTACGGATGATGCCGGGCATTTTGCTTTTGCCTTCCCCACCCGGTTTCTTTTTACTGCTCATTTTTATTTGCAGGAACTGCGTCGCAACGGTGGGAAACTGACGGCGCTGCTGTACTTTTTTCAGATCCCTGAACGTGACCTTCCTCTTTAACAAAGGCCGGGTAAGCAGATTCGCCGTGGCCACCGCATCCTGGATGGCAAGATTAACCCCCACTCCGCCAATGGGTGACATCGCATGAGCCGCATCACCGATGCAGAGCACGCCCGGTTTTGCCCACTGATTCAACCTGTCGATACGGATTGACAGCAGTTTGAAACTCTCCCAGCTGTCAATTTCCGCCAGCCGTTCGACGCTAAAAGGGGAGACGGTGGCAATGTTGTGTTTCATCGCGTCAAGCCCACGGGCCTGGATCGCCTCAAACTGCCCTTTTTCAATCGTCAGTCCACACTGCCAGTAATCGCCCCTGTCGATCACGATAACGTTATTTCGCGGGCCGGTGTGGCCCATCCCTGACTGCGGATCCTCTGGCTGTTTGTTCAGGCGAAACCACAAAACGTCGCGTGGTGAGCCAAAATGCTGGCTCACCAGTCCGGCCTGTGCGCGAACGGCAGAGTTGCGCCCGTCTGCCCCCACCACCAGGCGGGAACGTATCTCAACGGGCTGACCCGACTGTAAGGCCAGAACACCCCGAACCTCACCCTCTTCGATGATCAACTGGCTTAACGAGGTGGATTTTAGCAGGGTGAAGCCGGGAAACTGCGCGCTCTGTTGCGCCAGAAAATTCAGGAAATCCCACTGCGGCATGAAGGCGATAAAACGACACTGCAGCGGCAGGCGCGAGAAATCGGCCATCGTGACCTCCTCGCCCCCCATTTCCGCCTGCAGCTTTTCCGCACGCTGATGAGGAAGTTTCAGCAAATCGTCCAGCAGGCCCAACTGATGCATGACCTCCAGCGTAGAAGGATGGATCGTGTCACCACGGAAATCGCGGAGAAAATCGGCATGCTTTTCCAGCACGACTACCTGTAAACCGGCGCGGGCCAGTAGATAGCCCAGCATCAAACCGGCTGGGCCGCCGCCGACGATACAGCAGTCAGAGATAACGTATTCAGTGGATGGCATAGCTTACCCCTCATAATATGCGTGGTAAGTGTATGCCACTGCGGATGATTTAAGTACCGAGGAACGACAGGGATAAGCGTTGTTGTCCCGGCCAGACCAGGTGCACCAGTACAACAGCGTAGTCATCTGGCGTTCTCTTCTTTTATCTCTACCAGCACCAGCGGACATTTTCTGACCTGGCAGGCGTGATGATAGGCCATAGAGCATACTGAGCAATAATCGGCAGAATCTGACTGATACTCGTACTCCTGAAAATAGCGAAAGCCGCCGCTGTCAGCATCGGCGCGCGCGCTGTAGAAAGCATGGTCAGCAAGCTGCTCGTCCAGCTGCATGAACGTAAGTGCGGAGGGGTTGTGATAACCCACTTTAATGCGATATGTGGTCATAGTGACGAGTATTGCTATGCAAAGCAGCATTAGCCAGACATTTTGGGTGTTGACTGTGATAGTTAAAAATTATCAAAAACGATGCTGACCTTAGTAAACCTCAGCGTCACTAAACCTTTCCTGCGCAAATCGGCATCGGTCTTTTTTTAAGCATGAGACACCTCTTTTGCCCGCTTGTCTGCACATATTCATGCGCCTGGCGGGCATTAAATCCTGTTCAGCCACCCTTTCTCTGAGTGCGTAATCGCCGACATAAAAAAGCCAGGACGCTATATTTATACTATTTAACATCACTGTGATGATTCCCTGTGAAAACGTCGCTGGAAGACAAACAAATAAAATTGTCAAAACACTTAAACAACTATCATTTAACTGTAAAGGTACACTTTAGGATAAATATAACAAATCAACTTTAGGTACTCTACATGTTGCACAATAAGGCACCGGAAACTCTACGCAAGGTAAAAAACAGCAGACTCAATTTAACAAAGAATTTTAATAATTTAATGAACATACCGAACAGAGCGTTTAGTTTTGCACAACGATAAACCTTAAATTTTTAATAAATGACGCAGAATTTATCATTTTGTGCTGTTTTTTTATTGATCCTTTTCCCTTGAGGACGGGAATAATCCTGGGCGACCGTAAATATTCTTAATATGGAAACTGTACAAGATAATCATTTAATCATCGTAATTTTAACATTCTCAGGAAGATTACCGCTTAATGAAGCATCACAATTGTGCGTAACCGACATCAGAATTTTCTTGGTTAAAGAAGCCGATCTTTCTTTTAACCCGTTGAAGGAAAAGGAAACCCACTGTTATGATAGGTCAACTTTCTTAACAAGCGGTAGAAATCGGCTGATGAGAAGGATAACCAAAGAGGATGTTCGCTGCTCAAGTTGTAAATATTGTTGCCAACTGACGAGCAATACTCAGGAAGAGATATTACGATGCCCAATTCAAAAGATTGCCGTATGGCCAGGCAACAATCATTTTTTGATAAAAGGCGTTTTGTCGTTGGTCGCCGGACGATACGAAAGCCTGTTCTGCAGAGGATGCATATTTGTTGACTTTTCGATTCATAACCTCCGTTATTTTACCAGCAAAAACTGGATGGATTATCTGCGAGGGACCGGCCTTGCCATTATTATCATCAGCGATCGCCGAATGGAATCTCTGGCGTCATTTTGGCGGAGACAGGAACCCACGATAAATACTGTGATTTATGCGGACGGTAAAATTGAGGATATTAAAAAAGCGGTTAATGCCTGTTATTACGGATTAAAAGGAGGTGAAAGGAAACGCGTCAACGCCTTGACGCTGGAAGAAGTTAAATTTTTGGACCTTGCCAATTATGGCCATTCGCTGGGTGAAATTTCCAGCGAGATGAAACTTGGCCTTAAGAAGGTTTACATCATTAAAGACGCTGTCAGAAGGAAAACTGGAATCAATCTTAATCAGTTACTTTCCAGTTAATTGATCATAAAGGAAGATAAAATGACTTATCACACCAATAAATTTAGCTTGTCTCTGATTGTGAGTGCCTTTCTGCTGTCAGGATATGCACAAGCAGATTCTGCTAATACCATTAATTTTCAGGGCGAAGTCTCTGATGAAACCTGTTCAGTTGCCATTAACGGCAATGAGAGTTCACCCGTTGTACTGCTTCCTACCGTAAGTAAAGCGGATTTAGATACCAGTGGTATGACGGCAGGTAAAACTGACTTTACCGTCGGTCTGACAGGCTGCAGCGGTTCAGCGACCACCACCCAAATCTCAACGGTATTCGTGGGCAATAACGTGAGCGCAGCAGGTAACCTGACGAACACCGGGTCGGCTGAAAATGTTGAGATTCAGATGCTGGATACGGCGGGTACGGTAATCAACCTGACGGGGGGCTTTACCGGTAGCGGCGACTTAAGTTTATCCGCGAATGAGACTGAAAAGTCAGCGACCTATGGCGCGCAATACTTTTCAACCGGGGTGGCAACATCCGGTACGGTCGCTGCCTCCATTCAGTATGCCATAACTTACCGTTAGTTCTGTTCGGGTGCGCCACGGTTATTATGGGGCGCACGTTTTTTTTGAGGAATCAAATATGGAAAACCGCTGGCTGGTGTTTGCGCTAAAATTATTTTTCATTACTTTCCTGTTCTTACTTGCAGTAAATAACGCCAGAGCGAACGTGACTATTCTTGGTAGCCGTGTCATTTACCCTGCCAATGCCAAAACCGTTGATGTGCAGTTAAAAAACAACGGTGATATCCCCTATGTTATTCAGGCCTGGTTTGATAACGGCGATGCCAATTCTCAACCTGAGCAAAGCAGTCAAACGCCCTTTATTGTGACACCACCCGTTTTTCGTATACAGCCCAAGACTGGCCAAATTGCACGAATTATATTCAACGGTAGCCTGCCTCTCCCTCAGGATCGGGAGTCTGTCTTTTGGTTTAACACATTGCAGATCCCCCCTGCGAATCTGAAAAATGAAAATAATCAAAATGCCATGATGGTCATGTTACGAAACCGCCTTAAAATCTTTTACCGTCCTGTTTCAGTGGGAAACCCGAATAACATATTAAAGAATATCTCGCTTAAAATCGTTCACGATAATCATAAAGGGCTGGGCATTGAAATCAATAACCCTCAACCCTGGCATGCTTCATTACTCGACATTTCATTTAAGGTGGCAAATCAAGACCTGCATTCCGATGCTGATATGATTCCGCCTTTTAGCAAAAAAACTTTTTGGTTCAGTGCGGATAAAAAACGTTTACAGGGCGTAAACATTGTCTCCGTTGCTGCAGTTAACGATCAGGGAGCCAGAATAAGTGAAAACTATAAGGTTGAAATTAATTAACTCAAGATTAATTGCATTCACCATTTCGATTTCCTTTTCTCAGCATGCTTACTGCGAAGATTATTATTTTGACTCAAGCCTGTTTAAAGGCTCGGCATTTGGACAGAACATTGAACAATTTAACCAGAACGCCACGCCTGCTGGCAATTATCTGGTCGATATTTATCTCAATAATAAACGGGTTACATCCGGTGTCAAAATCGCGTTTATCCAGTCTGACCTCCAACAGGATGCGGAACCTTGCCTTCCGTCAAAGGTTGTTGCCTTGCTGCAGCTAAAAGTGCCACCCACGCCTGAACCTGAAGAGCAGTGTCATCCACTGGGTTACTGGTCATCAGACGGTCATTGGCAATTTGACCCTGCGTCACTGCAATTACAGCTCACGATCCCAAACTCAAGCCTCGATAAGAAGCCGAGAGGTTACATCCCTACATCTGAATGGGAAGAAGGTATTAGTGCAGTATTTTTACGGCACAACACCAATTACACCTGGACCGAAAACCGTACGTCTGATTATCGCTATCAATATTTATGGAGTGGGATCACCGCGGGTACCAATCTGATGAAGTGGCAGTTCCGTCATCAGGGTAATGCGCGCTATCTCAATGACAGTGCAGGCGGCAGTCGATACCGTTACAACACCGTGAAAAGCTGGGTACAACGCCCGCTGGAACAGATTAACAGCATACTGTCTTTAGGTGACAATGCCACCGACAGTTCCCTGTTTGGCAGCCTGGCTTTTAACGGGATTAAATTGTCTACCGACCCACGGATGTGGCCACAAGGCAGGCGGGGTTATGCCCCTGAAGTCAGGGGCGTGGCAACCTCCAGCGCGCGGGTTGTCATTAAACAACTGGATAAAGTGATCTATGAAACCACAGTGCCACCAGGCCCTTTTGTCATTGATGACTTGTACAACACGCGCAATCAGGGTGACCTCGCTGTTGAGGTCATTGAAGCTAACGGTAAGCGTTCGACCTTTACCGTTCCTTATGCTTCCGTTCCAGACTCTGTGCGCCCGGGCAACTGGCAGTACTCGCTGGCGCTGGGACGGGTTCGCCAATATTACCGTGTCAATAACACCTTTTTTGAGGGCATTCTGCAACGGGGCATCAGTAATCGCCTGACGGCGACGGCGGGTACCAGGCAGGCAAACGATTATCAGGCGTGGCTGTTAGGTGGCGTGCTGGCAACAGAGGTCGGCGCACTGGGAATGAACAGCACCTTTTCACATGCGCGGGTTGAACAGAACAAAACAGCGTCAGGCTGGCGTGCGGAGATCAACTACAGCAAGACGTTTGACACCGGCACCAACCTGGTTCTGGCTGCCTACCGGTATTCAACGAGTGGGTTCCGTGATTTGCAGGATGTTCTGGGCGTGAGACGTCAGCAAGACGCAGGCATTCAGTATTATTCTGATTCATTAAATCAGCGTAACCGTTTGACTGCCACACTGAGTCAGTCCATGGACAGATTCGGTTTGATCAGTTTGAGTGCCAGTACTGCTGATTATTACAATAACCAGTCGCGCATCACGCAATTGCAACTTGGCTATAGCAACACCTGGAAAACTATCAGCTACGGTATCAACATAGGTCGTCAGCGTACGGTCTGGTATAACAACCGATATGATTCAGGTTTTTCCCTAGAGCAGGATGACAGCCGCCAGCAAAAATACACCGAAAATACCTTTTCACTCAACGTATCCATTCCGCTTGACTGGGGTAAAAGCCTCTCGTCAGTCGCTTATAACGTTAACCAGTCCAGTCAAAATCGCAACACATCCTTGTCGCTGTCGGGAACGGCAGGCGATAACCGTGACTTATCTTATTCACTCTACTCTGGCCTCGATCAGAACCGGGATGGGCAGCGCAATCGTGCCCTGAGTTTCGGTGGCAATCTGCAACAAAATACCCGACTGGGCGCGGTACGCGCCAGTTATGGGCAGGCCGAGAGTTATCGCCAGGTCGGATTAGGCTCGTCAGGCACCCTGGTTGTGCATCGCGGTGGGGTGACGGTGGGCCCCTATACCAGTGATACGTTTGCGTTAATAAAAGCCGAGGGCGCGCAAGGCGCGACAGTGCGTAATGGTCAGGGTGCTGTTGTGGATGCGTTCGGCTATGCCATTTTACCTTCTCTGACCTCCTATCGCGAAAACACCGTCAGTCTGGACACACTCAACATGCAGGCTGACGCGGAACTGAGCGGTGGAAGTCAACGCGTGGTGCCTTATGCCGGTGCGGTGGTGCAGGTGCATTTCGCCACGCTCAAAGGCAAAGCGGTCCTCATCAATCTGAAGACAGCCAACGGTGAGATGCCGCCCATGGGCGCTGAGGTCCGTGACGCAGAGAATACGGTAATCGGCGTGGTTGGCCAGGGGGGGCAGCTATACGCGCGCGTGCCTCATGACTCGGGGGTGCTGCGCGTAAGCTGGAATAACAACGGGCCGCAGCGCTGCCGGGTTAATTATCAGATTACCGGCCAGTTTGACAGCCAAATCATCCACCTCGACAGCCTGTGTAGCAAGGAGTGATGCAGTGTCTTTACATCGATCTTTTTTCTTCATCGCAATGCTGTGCGCAACGCCGCTGCCGCTGCTGGCAAACTGCAGCAAGGTAACGAGCGCATCTTCACTTTCAACGGAGGCGAAGGAGGCAGGTTACACGGCAAGTTCGTGGTCAGGTGCCTGCGATACCTGCTCAGGCAATGTGGGCCTGCCGTCGATCATCAGCATCAACACGGGCAATACATTTCAACCCTCAGGTACGCTGCTGGCGAGTTCAGTGGGTAATTTTCTGACAGCATCCACTAACAAAGCCTACACGCCGAATCAGATTCTTTATCGGTGCGCGCAGGCCGATGCCGATAAGCTGTATGAAATGTACGCCACTAACGGTGATTCACCTTTTGCCGGGAAAAACAGCACCAGCGAAGTCGACGGTGCTTATTATGACTATGTGAAAAATGTTGCCGTTCGCCTGACTAATCTTGCCACAGGAGAATATTACAGCCGTTACTGGAAGAGCCGTAAACTTACCGCTGATGACTGGTATTCCGATGGACAGTATATTTATATCCCCGCCAGCGCTTTCAGTAATGTGCTTTATGAGATGTTTAAAATTGACTCTACCAGCTATTACGTAAACAGCGCTAATCGTTACGTCGATGGCCATGCACAACCACGGGGATATATCGCTTTTAAAGGACCAGGGTTAGATACAAATAACCTTGATGAAGGCAAAGACAGTAGCACTGTCTGGAATGGATTTCATCACAACTGGCCTGGCGGCTGGAGTACCTGGAGCTACGTCACCTATGTCCGCGGTGCAATCTGTGAAGTGAAAGATTACCCTTCCGTCGTATTGCTTCCTACCGTCAGCACCGCCACGCTGGCCGCAGGCGGTAGCAGCCAGGCGCCCTTTTCTGTCGCGCTTCAGTGCGAATCGGGCGCGATTTCCAGCATCAATGCGTCAACCAGCAGCGCAGCGAATGTCGCCATGGGCTTTCTGGTCAATCAACCCAATGCCGTGGCAAAGGCGAACAGCCTTGGCCTGGCGACCAGCGGCGGCGGCTTAACCTGGCTACTGGACACCCGGTATGGCAATAGCGACGTTGCGTCAGGTGTGGGAATTAAAATCTATAACAGCAATGGAACAGCCATGAATTTATTACCGGATTTTACCAGCACCGGCTCAGGAAACAGTCGTGGATGGTATGCCTATAAAGACTTAACCTCACTGGTTTCCTCAAGTCATGGTGAAACCTATCAAGGAGACTTCACCGCCTCGCTTGAAGCCATTCCCGGACAGATCACTACTGCAGGAACCGTCAATGCTCAGTTACAGGTCGTTGTTAGTTTTCAGTAGATTCATGCTGCTGTCGATGTTTATGCTACCAGGCGTCAATCTGGCCGCCGTGAATATCGATAAAACACGGATTGTTTTTAACGCTGGGGACACTGCACAATCCGTCAACCTGATAAACAAGGCAGAAAGCCCTGCCATTGTGCAAATCTGGACGGATGAAGGTGATATCCATCTGTCGCCCGATAAAAGTAAAACACCTGTGATGGTCGTACCACCGGTATTGAAAATGATGCCGGGCGAGATGCGTTCGTTGCGGCTAATGCTGACATCCCGAACGGGCCTGAATACCGATAAAGAGAACCTGTACTGGCTGAATATTTATCAGATCCCGGCGTTGACCAGGACGTCAGGCAACGCTGCCCGAAAAGTCGTATTACCCTTGCGTCTACGTCTCAAGGTGTTTGTCCGCCCCGCAGGACTTAGCGCCCCTCAGACGAAAGACGCACAAAAATTACGCTTTATTCAGCATGATCGGGCGCTGAGAATCATGAATCCCGCGCCATGGTTTACCAGCATGAATGCTGAGGTAGCCAACGAAGTGCTGAAAGACATTATGATTGCCCCCTTTTCATCAATTACGATACCGGTAAAGGCCGGGCTTCACGCTGGTGATAATATTCACTATGAAGTCATTGATGATCAGGGGAATGCGTCCCGCTATCAGTCCAGTATTGAACCTCAGACTGCGTCAGGTTAAGCAGTAAAACAAAGACAATATTGTCCGGGCGTACGTTCAGCGCCCGGACAATATTAACGTAACAATGCGGTGTCCTGACAGACCAGATTGCGCTCTACGGCGTTGCAGACCTCAACACTGCTTATCCCTTTTACCCCATCAGACTCATCTGCCGGGGACAACACCTGATGAATCGCGCTGTCCTGAACAGGCGCAGCACCATCAATCGCATTCTGATCGCTGAACAATGCCACAGTCGGCGTCTGCACTGCTACGGCAAGATGCAAGGGACCCGTATCGCCCACCACCAGGGTTTTAAAGCCGCTGATCTTTTCCGCCAGTTGAATGAGGTTTGTGGTACCTGCCACGTTTTTTACCCGTTCACTGGGCATCTTCATGCCTTCAATGATGCGTTGATTCAGGGCCTTTTCACCCGGCGCCCCCACGAGTTCAATGGTCAGATCGGCATGACGGGAAAGTAACATGTCGATGAGTTGTGAATAAAAGCGGTCAGGCCAGCATCGTTCTAAACTCGATGCGCCAGCATGGATACCCACAACCGGTGAGCTATGACTCTGACGTTTGTAAGGCGCCGGAATAAACATGTCTTCTGACGGCATTGTAATACCGACAGAACTTAACATATCTTTTTTCTGGCGAATAAGATGAATATTGCCTTGCTTCCGGTTGTCATAAAACGCGGACAGGCAGCTTTCCAGAATAAAGTTGTCTTGCCCCTGGTAATCCGCATAATAGACATCTTTTAATATGTAGTCAGACCCTGCCAACGAGGCGGCAACAATGTCATAGGGTGCGCGCGAGTGCAGGATAAAGGTTGCCTCAACCTGCTCTTTGCGTAACGCTTTGACCAGTTTCATCATGCCGCCGACTTTACCGTCCCAGTATAAAATGTTGTCAATCAGCGGGCTTTTTTCTACCAGCGCAAGATTACGTGGCTGGATTACCATAACGATTTTGGCATCAGGCCAGCGATTTTTTATTGCGCCAATCGCGGGCGTATTAAACATAAAATCGCCAAGGGCCGTGTTCGAGATAATTGCGATGCTTTTGAGGTTATGTTGCTCAGAAAAACGGGCAATTTTTTTGACGCGATAACCCGTCAATTTCCATAATGACAGGAATAATCTGGCGGCTTTTTGTTTTGCGATTTTACTCATACGTAGTCCTGACTGACGCCTTATAATCCTTACTGTGTACCACTGGAAATCCTGTTCCGCGTGGTGTTAAGTGGACTGGCGTACACTTCCTGGTCACGCAGACTGGCGGAAAACTGCGGGAGCAGTATATAGCATAAAAGCCTAAGGGCGAAGTCAGCGCCCGCCGCTGACCGCGGTTTATAGCGACGTTACAGGTTACAGTTCGTCACCCGGCCAGATGGCTTCCGGTGCCACACGAGGACGGCCGCGCTGTTATAAACCACGAAAAATGCGTGACAAAAACGGTTTTCGCTAACCTTTGCAGGTTTACGCCCACAGCCAGGTTGTCCGCACCCGGTCAGAAGCATTGGCGAACGAAGGTCAGGTAAAGACTGGAAGCATCACGAGAGAATGGCGGTGCGTCCCGGTGTGATACGCCTGTTTCCTGCCAGTACCGGACGGCGTAATCTGCGCTTTGCAGGGGCATGCAGGAAATAAAAAAGCCAGCATAAATTGAGATCTATGCTGGCTGGATCAGGCAAGGCTGGTATTACATATTCGCGATAATCGCGTCACCAAACTCTGAACATTTCAGCAGTTTAGCGCCATCCATCAGACGTTCGAAGTCATAGGTCACGGTCTTGGCAGCGATTGCGCCTTCCATGCCTTTAACAATCAGGTCTGCGGCTTC
>JAAIGG010092071.1_pt1 | contig 120131 bp, 109 predicted proteins | sample 6487391 | NCBI WGS metagenome assembly JAAIGG01 (sample SAMN13974130, study PRJNA590717) | phyllosphere metagenome | biome: asymptomatic weeds; feature: pooled weeds collected from a community garden; material: weeds; isolation source: pooled asymptomatic leaves from various weed species from...
AGAATTTGCCTGGCGGCTGTAGCGCGGTGGTCCCACCTGACCCCATGCCGAACTCAGAAGTGAAACGCCGTAGCGCCGATGGTAGTGTGGGGTCTCCCCATGCGAGAGTAGGGAACTGCCAGGCATCAAACAAGTGAAGAAGCCCTGAACTGACGTTCAGGGCTTTTTTACGTCTGCGATCTGGCAGATAACCCCTCATCTCTGCGCCGTTCCGGACCGGACGCATCCCTTTACCGGCGTTTAGCGGGCAAGGGTGAACCTGCAGCAAGGCACGGGTGCAGTGGCGGAGCGACGTAAAACACAGGCACGTCATCTGGTACGCGGCAGACAGGCTCTAACGATGATGGTAATTACACCTTCTTTGCCGTTCGAAGACGGGAAAACCCTCTACTGAACGCTGCTGATCTGCATCATCCACTCGCTACCCATTGTGTTGTCAGCTATGCGCCTTTTTACCCAGCCATGTCAGGATAAATGCGGCCACTTCTTGTGGCTGGTTGATGTTCAAAACGGGCACATTCAGGTTTAAAGTCGTGTCGTCACAGGCGACAGCCACCACCTTCTCATCCAGCAGTGCTGCTAGCTCACCTTTAATACCCGAGCGCCAAAGCACAATTTTGGCGACTGGCTCATCTTTAAATCCTTCGACTAACACTACATCCAGCTGTTCGCTGTCCATTCGTCCCACTAACGCCATTAAGCTGACAGGCTGCTCAGGCGTTTCACACATGAGTGCCCAACGCCTGTCGCTGGCGACAATAACCTGATCGGCTCCGGCCTGGCGCAGTCGATAACTGTCCTTGCCTGGCGTATCTACGTCCATGTCATGGTGGGTATGCTTAATTAATCCTGCACGTATCTCCTGCGCCCTTAACAAGGGTATAACTTGCTCGAGTAGTGTGGTTTTACCGGTCCCACTCCAGGCGACAATGGCCAACAACGGAACACACATTATGATTTCTCCTGCTCCACAAGGTCGTCAGGCGTATTGATGTTGCTGAACGCTGACTCTGGATCGCTAAATAAAACCGGGTGCCCACCATGCTCACGCATAAACTGCATAAGCCTGCGCTCCCCCCGTAACAACCATGTCTCCAGATCGTCGGCAATCGCCTTATTCATCAAGGCCAGGGTTGGATGATCCCGCTGGGAGGATTTCACCCATACAGCAGGTGCGTTGTTACGCTGCTGCCAGAGGCGCGCAACAAAATCACCGGGGATCTGAGGTGTATCACAGGCACAAAATGCCACCCAATCAGTGGGGCTGTGCCGTAAACCGCTCAACATACCTGCAAGCGGTCCTGGGTAGTCCTTGATTGAATCGGTTACGACCTGATAACCACTTAGCTGATAACGATCAATGTTGCGGTTAGCGCTTATTAACACAATGTCTACCTGCGGCCTCAACCGCTGTAGAACGTGTTGGTATAGGGGTTTACTCTGCATCATGAGTAATCCTTTATCCTGCCCGCCCATACGGCTACCTTGTCCACCAGCAAGGATTACACCGGTAAATGCTGCCATCTTGTCTCCTTGTGTCATTCTGGACGTGAATCACCTGCATTGAGGAATCATTATGAAAACCCATCGGCTGACTGAACTGCTTGAACTCCTGCAACCGGCATGGGAGAAAGAGCCCGATCTTAACCTGTTGGCATTTTTACAAAAACTGGCCCACGAGTCTGGTTTCATTGGCCCATTAAGTGAATTAAGCGATGACGTATTGATTTATCATCTAAAAATGCGTGATTCAGCCAGCGACGATCAGATTCCAGGCTTGAAAAAAGATTATGAAGTCGATTTTAAAACCGCCCTGCTACGTGCACGTGGTGTCATCAAAAATGACGAGTAGTGTTATCCTTGGCCATTAACCGTAAAGATAAGCACAGGGATAACCATGAGTGATGCCGCCTTTAACTTCCAGACACTCAATCCTGATGTCCTGTTGGATGCGCTTTGGGAAACGGGCATACGGGTAGATTCCGGTTTAACCGCCCTGAACAGCTATGAAAATCGGGTTTATCAGTTTAGCGACGATGAAAAACGTCGCTATGTGGCCAAGTTTTATCGCCCTCAGCGCTGGAGTGCAGAACAGATCACCGAAGAGCATCGGTTTTCCCAGGATTTACTGGATGATGAGGTGCCGATTGCCGCGCCGTTAGTTTTGCAGGGCGATACGCTGCAACGTCATGCTGGCTTTTACTATGCGGTCTTTCCCAGCCTGGGTGGACGGCAGTATGAAACCGACAACGAAGATCAGATGGAATGGGTAGGCCGTTTCCTGGGACGTATTCATCAAACTGGCCGCAAAAGCCTGTTTCAGCAACGCCCATCCATAGGGCTGGAAGAATATCTGGAGCAGCCGCGAGAAGTCCTGGCAAAGGCTGAGCTCGTGCCTGCGTCACTCCGCCCAGCATTGCTGGAAGCTGTCGATAAACTTGGCATCACGCTGCGGCAGTGCTGGCATAGCGACTGGCAGCCGCTACGCTTACATGGTGATTGCCACCCGGGCAATATTCTGTGGCGCGATGGCCCGCTGTTTGTCGATCTTGATGATGCCCGCAATGGTCCCGCTATTCAGGATCTGTGGATGTTAATAAGTGGCGATAGGCAGGAACAGCGTATTCAGTGGGATATTCTGTTGGACGCATACAGCGAATTCAGCGACTTCGATATTAACGAATTGTCACTGATTGAGCCTTTACGTGCTATGCGCATGATTTATTATCTGGCCTGGGTCGTGCGCCGCTGGCAGGATCCCGCTTTTCCGCGCGCTTTCCCCTGGATGACGGATGAGGATTTCTGGCGCCGGCAAATTTTGCAGTTTATCGAGCAGGAAAAGGTGTTACGGGAACCTCCGTTGCAGCTGGCCCCGCAATTTTAATGAAAAGTCAGGAGAGTTTTCCCCAATGAAGAAAATATTTTTTGCACTGATGGGTTTGGTGCTGGCGTTCAGCGCATCTGCTGCACAATTCACTGAAGGTAAACAATACGTTAGCCTGCCTAAACCTGTTGCAGGTGAACCCCAGGTCATGGAGTTTTTCTCTTTTTTCTGCCCTCACTGCTACCAGTTTGAGCAAATTTACCATGTCGGTGATGCAGTTAAAAAGAATCTGCCAGCCGATACGAAGATGGTGAAGTACCACGTTGACTTCCTTGGCGGCGACTTAGGTCCCGTTGTCACCCATGCGTGGGCCGTCGCGATGGCGCTGGGCGTAGAAGATAAAGTGACTTCACCTATTTTTGATGGCATTCAGAAAAGCCAGACGATTACGGATGCAGCCAGCCTGAAAGACGTATTCATCAAAGCAGCGGGCATTTCTTCTGAGCAGTACGATGCGGCCTGGAACAGCTTTGCAGTAAAAGCCCTTGTTGCCCAGCAGCAAAAAGCGGCGTCTGACGTTGATCTGCGCGGCGTGCCAGCGATGTTTATTAACGGCAAATATATGGTTAATAACGGCGGTCTGGATACCAGCTCAATGGCGAACTTCGTGGCGGATTATGCCAACGTAGTGAAGTTCCTGGTTGAGAAAAAATAAGCGTTTTACGCTGAGTTTTTTGCAAAACGCCAGCATACGCTGGCGTTTTCATTTGTAATTTGTGCGCCCATCGCTGACCTGTTGAAGAAGCACAGTTTTTCTATCCACACAAGCAAACATGCCATTAAAAATCACGATCGCATCACGGATTTATATTAACTATATGATTTTATTATTTTTAATTTTGGCTGAATCTTTTTTATGACATAAATAAACTATTGATATAATTTTTACGCACAAAGTTATCCACAGAAAGATCGTTGCGATCCTCATTACAGAAGCACGAAAAACGTCACTCCCTGTTTGTCTTGATTAACCCTTTTCGCCAAGGTGTGGCATCCTTATAGGCCAATCCATGGCAACGAAGAATACACAGACATATGGCGCAAATAGCAGAAAACCCCCTGATTTTGGTTGATGGCTCATCCTATCTTTATCGCGCGTACCACGCTTTCCCGCCGCTAACCAACAGCGCAGGAGAGCCTACTGGTGCTATGTATGGCGTGCTCAACATGCTGAAAAGCCTGTTGGTACAGTACAGCCCTACACATGTTGCTGTGGTGTTTGATGCTAAAGGCAAAACCTTCAGGGATGAACTGTTTGAACATTACAAATCCCACCGCCCACCGATGCCTGATGATTTGCGGTCACAAATAGAGCCGCTGCACGAAATGGTGCGTGCGATGGGCTTGCCGCTGTTGGCTGTCAGCGGCGTTGAAGCGGACGATGTGATTGGTACGCTGGCGTTAGAGGCAGAGAAAAAAGGCCACGCTGTTCTGATCAGCACCGGCGATAAAGATATGGCGCAGCTTGTCACACCGGGCATTACGCTAATCAATACCATGACGAATACCATTCTTGGCCCAGAAGAGGTTGAGCAGAAGTATGGTGTGCCACCGTCGTTGATCATCGATTTTCTGGCGATGATGGGGGACAGCTCAGATAATATTCCCGGCGTACCCGGCGTGGGTGAAAAAACAGCCCAGGCGCTGCTGCAGGGGCTGGGCGGGATGCAGTCCATTTACGACAATCTTGATAAAGTCGCCGATCTCTCTTTTCGCGGTGCAAAAACCATGGCCGCGAAACTGGAGCAGAATCGCGATGTTGCTTTTCTTTCTTATCAGCTTGCCACCATTAAAACAGACGTCGAGCTCGATCAACCCTGTGAAGCGCTTACGGTCAGCGAACCTGATGTTAACGCGCTGCAAGCGCTATTTAGCCGTTTCGAATTCAAGCGCTGGTTGACCGACCTGCAAGAGGGAAAATGGCTGCAGGGTACTAAAAGCAACCGGCAAGCCCAGCAGGTTCTTACCGATGAGCCGGTGGCGAGCGTTGAGGCCACCAGCCTGTTATCGGCTGACGGCTATATCACCATTCTGGATCAGCAAACCTTAGATGCCTGGGTGGAGAAGCTGAAAAACAGCGAGGTCTTTGCGTTCGATCTCGAAACCGATGGGCTGGATACGTTAACGGCTAATATCGTCGGCCTCAGTTTTGCGGTAGCGCCAGGTGAGGCGGCTTACCTGCCCGTGGCACATGATTACCTTGATGCGCCGGAGCAGCTCGACCGCGATGCCGTTCTTGCCCAACTCAAGCCGCTGCTCGAAGATCCTGACGCCAGTAAAGTGGGGCAAAATCTCAAATACGATCGTGGCGTGCTGAAAAACTACGATATTGAACTCGCCGGTATCAAATATGACACCATGCTGGAGTCATATATTCTGAACAGCGTAGTAGGCAAGCATGATATGGACAGCCTGTCTGCGCGGTGGCTGAATCATAAAACCATTACCTTTGAAGAGATCGCCGGTAAAGGGAAAAATCAGCTCACATTTAATCAAATCGCTTTAGAGCAGGCTGCACATTACGCAGCAGAAGATGCCGATGTCACTCTGCAACTGCATTTGAAAATGTGGCCTGAGCTTGAAAAAGAAGCCGGCCCTAAAAAGGTTTTTGAACAAATTGAAATGCCCCTGCTTAAGGTGATTTCACGTGTTGAGCGTAACGGCGTATTGATCGATCAAGCCATTCTGGCGCAGCACTCTAAAGAGCTGACATCGCGCCTGGCTGAGCTTGAGCTTAAAGCGCATGAGCTGGCGGGCGAGCCCTTTAATCTCTCATCGACCAAGCAGCTGCAGGTCATCCTGTTTGAAAAGCAGGGCATTAAGCCGACGAAGAAAACACCCGGAGGCGCGCCTTCTACCAGTGAAGAAGTCCTGGCTGAGCTGGCACTGGACTATCCGCTGCCAAAGGTCATTCTGGAGCACCGTGGGTTGTCGAAACTGAAGTCAACTTACACTGATAAACTGCCGCTGATGATCAATCCTGTCAGCGGTCGCGTGCACACGTCCTATCATCAGGCGGTAACGGCTACCGGTCGCCTGTCTTCAACCGATCCTAACCTGCAAAACATCCCGGTCCGTAACGATGAAGGACGCCGCATTCGTCAGGCCTTTGTTGCGGGCAAGGGGAACCGTATCGTGGCGGCGGACTATTCACAGATTGAACTGCGTATCATGGCGCATCTGTCACAGGATAAAGGGCTGCTTGATGCCTTTTCTCAGGGAGAAGATATTCACCGTGCCACTGCGTCAGAGGTCTTTGGCGTGCCGCTGTCTAAGGTCACGGGCGAACAACGTCGTAGCGCCAAGGCCATCAACTTTGGTCTTATCTACGGCATGAGCGCGTTTGGATTATCTCGCCAGCTGAACATTGGCGCAGGCGAAGCGAAAAAGTATATGGATTTGTACTTCGAGCGCTATCCTGGCGTGCTGCGCTATATGGAAAACACGCGGCAGCTTGCAGCCAGTAACGGGTATGTTGAAACGCTGGATGGACGCCGTTTGTGGTTGCCCGACATCAAGTCCAGTAATGCCATTCGTCGTAAAGCTGCTGAACGTGCGGCGATTAATGCCCCCATGCAGGGAACGGCCGCGGATATCATCAAACGCGCTATGATTGCGGTCGATGACTGGTTACAAAAGCAAACCGATGATGCGGTCAGGATGATCATGCAAGTGCACGATGAACTGGTGTTTGAAATCAAAGCTGAAGCCGTCGATGAAGCCAGCAAGCAGATTCGCGCGCTGATGGAGGGCAGTATGGCGCTGGATGTCCCCTTACTGGTCGAAGTCGGCGTAGGCGACAACTGGGATCAGGCGCATTAAGACTCTGGCTGGTGGCGTTTATGCGCCACCGCTGGCGCATTATCACGTGATCAGGCATGAAGCCGGCACACCGTGGTACCGGCGCTGCAAAACGATGCAGTAACTTATTATGGCCTAAGCACTTTTTTTGTAATTTAACTACATGCCATCCTCATTTTTGTGACGAGCATGGTAAAAAAAGTGACTAAAAATGAAAGAGAGCAACAAAAAAACCTTTGTTGCTCACAAAAAATCAGGTAAAGTTCGAGGCGTAGGGTACAGAGGTAAGATGTTCTATCTTTCAGACCTTTTACTTCACGTAATCGGATTTGGCTGAATTTAGCCGCCCCAGTCATTCTGTGACTGGGGCGTTTTTTATTGGGCTGACGCTAAAAAACGGCAGCCTGTGAGGTTTGTCAGGCTTCAGTGCCCTGATCTTCAACAGCAGGTTCGAGTTCACTAAACCAGCTATTCAGCTTATGGCGCACTTTGTCGACGCCGATTTTTTTCAGCGATGAGAAAACCTCAACCTGCACATCACCCATAAACGCCATTGAGGCTTCTTTCACCATATTGAGCTGGGCTTTACGTGCGCCGGAAGCGAGCTTATCAGCTTTAGTCAGCAGCAGGAGTACAGGGATCTCGCTCTCAACCGCCCACTGAATCATTTGCTGATCCAGATCTTTAAGCGGGTGGCGGATATCCATCAGTATCACCAGGCCTTTAAGCGCCTGCCTTTTTTGCAGATATTCGCCCAATGCCCGTTGCCATTTGAGTTTCATCTCTTCTGGCACTTCAGCATAGCCGTAACCCGGTAAGTCTACGAGGCGCTTGCCTTCTGCAACTTCAAACAGGTTAATCAGCTGCGTACGACCGGGTGTTTTACTGGTTCGCGCCAGGCCTTTTTGATTGGTGAGCGTATTTAAGGCGCTGGATTTACCCGCGTTTGAACGACCAGCAAACGCAACTTCAATGCCGGTATCAGAGGGCAAATGGCGGATGTCCGGTGCGCTAAGAATGAAGCGGGTGACATGGTAATTCAGTTCAGACAAGGGAATACTCCAGAAACGCATTAGGGCAATGGCGCTGATTATACGCGTTATGGCGCGAAAGTGCTCAATACCATTGGTGAGGCGCCTTTGTAAGATATTTGCCATAAATTTTGCCCGTTATGTCTCTTTTTAGTTAAATAATTAAAAAAATAAACCATTAAAATTCAGTGAATTATACTTAAGTACAGGTTTTTTCGCCTAAAGACTGACATGTGTTACTTGAGCCTTTTACCATATGGTCTACATTATTCAGCAGTGCAGGACGCACTCATCAGGATGATGCGCTCAGGAATGTTGGGATAACGAAGAGCGGCTGGAATGGAAATGGCTATGGACGGGAGCCGGAAAAGGAAAGGGATACGCTCAGGAGTTGAGCAGGCGCAGGATTAACCGGGACGTTGTGAGCCGAAACGGATTTGAAACATGATTCCTTCTGCTGAAGGTATGAAATAAGGCGACAGCTTGAGCTGTCGCCTTTTTTCTTTGTCTGGTTTCTGCTAGATTTCGCCGCAATTCTATACTGAATAAAAAACACCGGGACCGAACATCATGAAGCAACCTGCAAGCGCTGCGAAAGGTAAGCCTGTCGCCAAGGCTAAACGTAAATCGCGTGAAGATATCAATAATGAAGCGCGCGATCGTAAACGCGATAAAAAGCATCGTGGCCATGCGTCAGGCAGCCGTGCTAATCCGCAAACGCAGAGCAACAACGGCAAGCAAAGCGCCGCTGCGAAAGACCCGCGTATTGGCAGCAAGAAGCCAGTGGCATTGATCGCTGACGAAAAGGCCGCACCGGCAAAAGCGAAAAACGTCGCGACCAAACCGGCGAGGGAGAAAAAAGTGTCTCTCACGCCTGAAGAGGAGCTGGCGCAGCTGGAGAACAGTGAGCGCCTGGATGCGCTGCTCGATCGTCTTGAAAAGGGTGAAACGTTGTCATCAGAAGATCAGGGCTGGCTTGACGTGACGCTGGATCGCATTGATGAACTGATGGAACAGCTTGGTATTGAAATGGACGAAGAGGAAGACCAGGAGGCGGAAGAGGATATGTATCGCCTGCTAAAAGGTAACTAAGCTGTATTGATCGGCATGCGCGCATGCGCATGCCATGCTTAACAGGTAAACGACAATGTTTTGGCCTGGATCAATTTTCGTGTTGTTGATGACATGTTATCTGCTGTGGTTATTGTTTAAACTACGGCGACTGTCGCGTCTGAAGCAGCGTTTACGTCGGGTTTCCGCCCGCTCACCTCTCTTTCCTTCTGGATCGCGACCTTTACGACGGCAACGTAAGCGGAAGGAGTGAGCATGTCAGCAATGCAGATCAAGTGGGACCAGGCGTTAATTGAAAAATATAACTCTGCCGGTCCGCGTTACACGTCTTATCCCACCGCCTTAGCGTTCAACGATAAGTTTACCGATAACGACTTCAGACACGCCATTGAACGTTATCCGCAACGTGCCTTATCGCTGTATATCCACATCCCGTTCTGTCATCGCCTGTGCTACTTCTGTGGCTGCAATAAGATTGTCACGCGTCAGCTGCATAAAGCCGACCGTTATCTGAATGCGCTTGAGCAGGAGATCACTGCCCGCGCACCGCTGTTTAAGGGTCGTCAGGTTAGCCAGCTGCACTGGGGCGGCGGAACGCCTACGTTCCTTAATAAACAGCAAATCAGCCGGCTGGTGGCGCTGTTGAAGCAGCACTTTACCTTTATCGACGACGCAGAGATGTCGATCGAGGTCGATCCACGTGAAATTGAACTGGATATGATCGATCACCTGCGCGCGTGTGGTTTCAATCGCCTGAGCATGGGCGTGCAGGATTTCAATAAAGCCGTGCAGGAGCGGGTGAATCGGGTACAGGATGAAGCGGTCATTTTTGCCTTGATGGCGCGGGCGCGCGAGCAGGGATTTCGTTCAACCAGCATCGATTTGATTTACGGGTTGCCGCTGCAAACGCCTGAAAGCTTCGCTTATACCTTGCAGCGCGTTATCGCATTGGATCCTGATCGCCTCAGCGTCTTTAACTATGCCCATCTCCCCGCGCTGTTCTCCGCACAGCGTAAAATTAAAGAAGATGAGCTGCCCTCAGCACAGCAGAAGCTGGATATCCTCCAGCAGACCATTACCACGCTGACCCAACAGGGCTATCAGTTTATTGGTATGGATCACTTTGCTAAACCGCAGGACGAGCTGGCAGTCGCGCAACGTGAAGGAAAACTGCACCGCAACTTTCAGGGTTATACGACACAGGGCGACAGTGACTTGCTGGGGCTTGGCGTATCTGCGATTAGCATGATCGGCGACAGCTATGCGCAAAACCAGAAAGGGCTTAACGACTGGTACAGTCAGGTTGAAAAACAGGGCCATGGCCTGTGGCGCGGATTACTGCTGAGTGAAGACGACTGCTTACGTCGCGACGTGATTAAAAGGCTGATCTGCAATTTCTCACTTGATTTCAGCACGGTCGAAGCGCAGTGGAATATTCAGTTTGAACGCTATTTTGCGGAAGACATGGCGCTGTTAGAACCGCTGATTAGTGATGGGCTGGTGGAGCAGCATGCAACGGACCTGAGAGTGACGGGAGCCGGACGCTTGCTGATTCGAAATATCTGTATGTGCTTTGATGCGTATCTACGTCACAAGGCGCGGCAGCAGCAGTTTTCACGCGTCATATAAAAAAGCCGGAGCAGCCTGCGCTGTTCCGGCAGTGGATTTCTTATTCCATCCCCAGTTCTTTGAGCTTACGCGTCAGGGTATTTCTCCCCCAACCCAGCAAACGTGCCGCTTCCTGTTTGTGGCCCTGAGTATGACGGAGCGCCGTGGTCAGCAACGTACGCTCCATCTCCGGCTGGGCTTCAGACAGTAGATTTTGATGACCGGAACGCAAGGCGCGGTCAGCCCACTGCGCCAGCAGGGTTGCCCAGTTATCCGGCAACGACTGAGTAGGGCTTTCCGGGGTACTGGATTCAAACAGCTCTGGCGGAAGATCCTGGATCAGCACTTCCTGTCCCGCAGCCATAACGGTTAACCACCGACAGGTATTCTCCAACTGGCGCACGTTACCCGACCAGTGCAGACGTGTCAGCGCGGTTTCGGTTTCCGCGTGCAGAATCTTGGCCTCAACCCCCAGTTCCCGTGCCGCAACCTGGAGGAAATAACGGGCCAGACGCGGGATATCCTCACGGCGCTCACGCAACGGCGGCAGATGCACGCGGATGACGTTCAGACGATGGAATAAATCCTCACGGAACTTGCCTTCCTGCACCCGCAGTTCAAGGTTCTGATGCGTTGCGGCAATAATACGGACGTCAACTTTTACCGGCGCATAGCCGCCGACGCGGTAAAATTGCCCGTCAGCCAGAACGCGCAGCAGTCGTGTCTGAACATCCAGCGGCATATCGCCGATTTCGTCTAAAAACAGCGTGCCGCCATCAGCCTGTTCAAAACGGCCCTGACGGATCTGATTGGCACCGGTAAACGCCCCTTTTTCATGACCAAACAGTTCTGACTCGATCAAATCCTTGGGAATCGCGGCCATATTCAGGGCAATAAACGGCGCTTTGCTGCGAGGGCTGTGGCGATGCAGCGCATGCGCAACCAGTTCTTTACCCGTACCGGATTCCCCGTTGATCAGGACGCTGATCGACGAGCGAGAGAGACGGCCAATAATACGAAACACATCCTGCATGGCGGGCGCTTCGCCGATAATATCGGTGGTCGGGCCGCTGACAGGCTGATTACGTGGCTGCTGCTGTTCCTGATAGTGGCTGATGGCGCGCTCGACCAGCGCAACAGCCTCATCAATATCAAACGGCTTGGGCAGATAATCAAAGGCCCCTTGCTGATAGGCACTGACCGCGGCATCCAGATCGGAGTGCGCCGTCATGATGATGACCGGGAGCATGGGATGGCGCTGTTTAATCTGTTTTAGCAGCGTCAGCCCGTCCATTCCGGGCATACGAATGTCTGACAATAAAACGTCCGGCGTTTTTGTCGCTAATGCGTTCAGCACGTCGTTCGCACTGTCAAAGGTCGCACAGCTCAAACCGGCTCCAGTGAGCGCGCGTTCAAGCACCCAGCGGATGGAGCTATCGTCATCGACGATCCAGACTATCCCTCGTTGCATAGAAACCTCACTGGCGAATAGGCAGGTAAACCGAAAATTCGGTATGACCTGGCCAACTGTTAAACTCAATTTTTCCTGAATGCTGATCAATCAGGCTACGGGCAATAGAAAGACCTAAACCGGTTCCGCCTTCACGTCCGCTTACCATCGGATAAAACAGCGTATCCTGAAGCTGAGCCGGAATGCCGGGACCGTCATCTTCGATATCAATACGGGCGACCAGGCGATACCGCGTACCGTGCAGCGTCAGCTGAAAGGCGGTACGGGTGCGAATGACTATCGTGCCACCGTCCTCGCCCAGCGCCTGCAGCGCATTACGCACCACATTCAGCAGTACCTGTTCGATCTGGTCGGGATCGTGGGGCAACTCCGGCAGGCTGGGATCGTAATCGCGGACCAGAGACACATTTTCTGGCAGCTCCATCGAGACCAGGTTGACCACCCGTTCGGCGACCTGATGAATACTCTGGGTGATGTGCATCCCGGGCTGTTGCGGCCCTAATAAGCGATCCACCAGATTCCGCAGGCGATCGGCCTGTTCAATAATGACTTTGGTATATTCATTCAGCGCGGGATCGGGCAGGGCGCGAGACAGCAGCTGGGCCGCACCGCGCAGTCCGCCTAACGGATTTTTAATCTCATGAGCCAGCCCACGCACCAGATCGCGTGCCGCAACCTGCTGAGCATGCTGGAGTTGTTCCTGGCTCAGGCGACGTTGATTATCCATGGGCGCCATTTCCAGCAAAATCAGGCCATCAGGCAAGCGCTGCGCTGTCAGCGACATAATATGTGCCCGACCATCGACCACCAGGGTAACTTCACTGTCCGTAAAGCCCTGGCCCGCCTCAAGACTCTCGCGCATTACCTCGACATTCAGCGAAAAGTAGCCGGTCAGTTCAGGTAACGGCGTGCCGAATAATTTACGCGAGCTTTGCGCCAGTAATTGCTGTGCCGCGGGGTTGGCGTAGTGAATAACCAAATCGTTATCCACCAACAAAATACTGTTGATTAAGGTATTGAGAATCTGCCCGGCATCGGGCAGTGAGGCAGTTGCCATACAGCGTTCCTCTGCACTGATTTAGTGCATTGTAATCTTTAAGCCGGAATTAAAGCGAATGAACGATGAATTCGCGGAGAAAAAAGCCCATCCGAAGATGGGCTAAAGTTTCCACGGCAACAAAAAAACGTTTCAGACTATCGGTGCCGCCTTTGCAAGATCTGTCTGCGGCACCCATTTGCTTATTCTGAAATTAAACGCTGTAGTACAGTTCGAACTCAACCGGGTGCGGCGTCATGCGCACACGATCGTTTTCGGATTTACGCAGTTCGATATAGGCATCGATCGCGTCATCAGTGAACACGCCGCCACGGGTCAGGAACTCGCGGTCTTCGTTCAGGGCAATCAGCGCTTCTTCCAGTGAACCTGCAACTTTTGGAATTTCAGCTTCTTCTTCCGGTGGCAGGTCATACAGGTTTTTGTCCATCGCATCGCCAGGATGGATCTTGTTGATGATGCCATCAAGACCCGCCATCAGCAGTGCGGTAAACGCCAGGTATGGGTTAGCCGCTGGATCCGGGAAGCGCGCTTCAATACGACGTGCTTTCGGGCTGGCAACAACCGGGATACGGATTGAGGCTGAACGGTTACGCGCTGAATAGGCCAGCATCACCGGCGCTTCATAACCCGGCACCAGACGCTTGTAGGAGTTGGTGGTTGGGTTCGCCAGGGCGTTAATAGCTTTAGCATGCTTGATGATGCCGCCAATGTAGAACAGCGCCATTTCAGACAGGCCGCCGTACTTATCGCCAGAGAACAGGTTCTGACCGCCTTTAGACAGCGACATATGGCAGTGCATACCGGAACCATTATCACCAAACATCGGTTTTGGCATAAAGGTCGCCGTTTTGCCGTAGGCATGAGCCACGTTGTGAACGACATATTTGTAGATCTGAATTTCGTCAGCTTTTTTGGTCATGGTATTGAAGCGTGTAGCCACTTCGTTCTGACCTGCTGTTGCAACTTCATGGTGATGGGCTTCAACAACCAGACCCATTTGCTCCATGGTCAGACACATGGCAGAACGGATGTCCTGTGATGAGTCAACCGGTGGAACCGGGAAGTAACCACCTTTCAGGCCTGGACGGTGGCCTTTGTTGCCGCCTTCGTATTCTTTGCCGGTGTTCCAGGCTGCTTCGATATCGTCGATAGCAACATGAGAACCCGAAGTTGAAGAACCAAAACGAATATCGTCAAACAGGAAGAACTCTGGCTCTGGGCCAAACAGAACGGTATCCGCAATGCCTGAAGAACGCAGGTAATCTTCCGCGCGCTTAGCGATAGAACGTGGATCGCGGTCATAGCCCTGCATGGTGCCTGGCTCAAGAATGTCGCAACGAATGATCAGGGTAGAATCTTCAAAGAAAGGATCCATTACCGCCGTGGTTGCATCCGGCATCAGCACCATGTCTGATTCGTTAATGCCTTTCCAGCCGCCGATGGAAGAGCCATCGAACATCTTGCCTTCTTCGAAGAAGTCAGCGTTAACCTGGTGAGCCGGAATAGTAACGTGCTGTTCTTTACCTTTGGTATCGGTAAAACGCAGGTCAACAAACTTAACTTCATGCTCGTTCATCATCGAGAGAACGTGTTCAGCGGACATACTCAACTCTCCTGGAAATGGTCATTGTCTACATGGCGAGAACCGGGTTACGGAATAGACGACTGTTAACTGTCTTTCCTGAATCTGATCCTGACCAGCTCTGTAACCGTTGTCTTACATCGTTTTCATCTGGATAATACAAAGCGAATTCTGTGCCAACTTTATTTCTTTACACAAAATCGCGCTGTCATGCACCTTTTTGTCATAAAGGTCATGCACCATGATAGTTGCATTGCACTGTTTGTGTGCGGTTGGGTTGAAAGTGAGCACTTTTTTGGTGCAAAACATCGACACAGTGCAAATTTTGCACGCCTATTAGTGCGATTTTGCGACAATGCAATAAACTTTCAGTGAAAAGTGTGATCGTGTTCAGTCTCCCGCTTAATCCGTGTACAATACCGCGTTATTTCTAATGCCTGAGGCAAAAAAGCTGTGATCGAAAATTTGCGTAACATCGCCATCATCGCGCACGTTGACCATGGAAAGACCACCCTGGTTGATAAACTGCTGCAACAGTCCGGTACTTTCGATGCCCGTACTGAAGCCACCGAGCGCGTGATGGACTCCAATGATTTGGAGAAAGAGCGTGGGATTACCATCCTCGCAAAAAATACCGCCATTAAATGGAACGACTACCGTATCAACATCGTTGATACCCCAGGACACGCCGACTTCGGTGGTGAAGTTGAACGCGTAATGTCTATGGTGGATTCGGTACTGTTGGTTGTAGATGCGATGGATGGCCCTATGCCGCAAACCCGCTTCGTAACCAAAAAAGCGTTCGCGCATGGTTTGAAGCCGATTGTGGTTATCAACAAAGTTGACCGTCCTGGCGCGCGTCCTGATTGGGTTGTTGATCAGGTATTTGACCTGTTCGTTAACCTGGATGCGACTGACGAGCAGCTCGACTTCCCTATCATTTTCGCCTCGGCGCTGAATGGTATTGCCGGTCTTGAGCACACAGACATGGCTGACGATATGACCCCGCTGTATCAGGCTATTGTCGACCATGTATCGCCTCCACAGGTTGAAGCGGATGCCCCGCTGCAGATGCAAATCTCTCAGCTGGACTACAACAACTACCTGGGCGTTATCGGTATCGGCCGCATCAAGCGCGGTAAAGTGAAGCCTAACCAGCAAGTCACTATCATTGATAGCGAAGGTAAAACCCGTAACGGTAAAGTCGGTAAAGTGCTGACTCACCTGGGCCTGGAGCGTATTGACAGCGACCTGGCAGAAGCAGGCGATATCATTGCGATTACCGGTCTGGGCGAGCTGAACATTTCTGACACCATTTGTGATCCGCAGAACGTGCAGGCGCTGCCAGCACTGAGCGTGGATGAGCCAACGGTTACCATGTTCTTTAACGTCAACACCTCTCCGTTCTGCGGTAAAGAAGGTAAGTACGTGACGTCTCGTCAGATCCTTGAGCGTCTGAACAAAGAACTGGTTCACAACGTAGCACTGCGTGTTGAAGAAACCGAAGATGCTGACGCGTTCCGCGTATCGGGCCGTGGTGAGCTGCACCTGTCTGTTCTGATCGAGAACATGCGTCGTGAAGGTTTCGAACTGGCGGTATCCCGTCCGAAAGTTATCTTCCGCGAATTCGAAGGCCGTAAGCAAGAGCCTTTCGAGAACGTGACGCTGGATATCGAAGAAACGCATCAGGGTTCAGTCATGCAAGCCATGGGCGAGCGTAAAGGCGACCTGAAAAACATGGATCCAGATGGCAAGGGCCGCGTACGTCTTGACTACGTGATCCCAAGCCGTGGCCTGATCGGTTTCCGTAACGAATTTATGACCATGACCTCAGGTACCGGTCTGCTGTACTCCACCTTCAGTCACTACGATGATATTCGTGCGGGCGAAGTGGGCCAGCGTCAGAACGGCGTGCTGATCTCTAACGGTCAGGGTAAAGCGGTTGCGTTCGCCCTGTTCGGTCTGCAGGATCGCGGCAAGCTGTTCCTGGGTCACGGTGCAGAAGTTTATGAAGGCCAGATCATCGGTATTCACAGTCGTTCTAACGACCTGACTGTAAACTGCCTGACCGGTAAGAAGCTGACTAACATGCGTGCTTCCGGTACTGACGAAGCGACGACGCTGGTTCCACCTATCAAAATGACACTTGAGCAGGCTATCGAGTTCATTGATGATGACGAACTGGTCGAAGTGACCCCTCAGTCAGTGCGTATCCGTAAACGTCACCTGACTGAAAACGACCGTAAGCGTGCTTCACGCGGCGGTAAAGACGCATAACTGCGCTGTAGGAAGCCCCGTTTAAACGGGGCTTTTTTTTTCCTGCGCGATTGCTACCCAGAGTTAAATCTACCCTAAACCAGCCCGTAACTTCTTCTCTCCGCCCTTTCAACGTTGTGTCGTCGTGCCTTAATTTACTGTTTCTGTTTTTCTCGTCCAGGCTGCCTGTTCAGGCTGCGCTTTTACCGCTAGAGTGAATGATCCAGGGAACCCGAGGAGGCACCATGCTGTATATCTTTGATTTGGGCAATGTGATTATCGATATCGACTTTAACCGCGTACTGGGCGTCTGGAGTGACCTCAGCCGCGTGCCGCTGGCTTCGCTTCAAAGCCACTTCCATATGGATGACGCATTTGAACAGCATGAGCGCGGCGAAATCAGTGATGAGGCCTTTGCAGAAGCCCTGTGTGAGAAGCTGGATATCGCGCTGAGCTATGAACAGTTCGCGGCAGGCTGGCAGGCGGTTTTTGTGGGTGTCCGGCCGGAGACGCTGGCCGTAATGCACCAGCTAAGACAGGCGGGACATCGGGTGGTGATTCTCTCCAACACCAACGCCCTGCACTGTACCTTCTGGCCAACGCAATATCCTGACGTACAGCAGGCGGCTGACAAGATCTACCTGTCACAGGAGCTGGGCATGCGTAAACCTGAAGCGAGAATCTATCAGCATGTGTTAGATGCTGAAGGGGTGAGCGCCGATCAGGCTGTGTTCTTCGATGACAATGCCGCGAATATTGAGGGCGCGCGGGCGCTGGGAATTAACAGCGTGCTGGTAACCGACAGCACAACCGTGCCGGACTGGTTTGCAGGTCAGCATTAAGCCATGAAGTTACGTCATTTTCGCCCCGGGCTTCATGCGTTCTGGTTGTGGCTTAAGCTGCTGTGGAAGCGCATTGATAATGATGCCATGACGACGCAGGCAGGCAACCTGGCCTTTGTCTCGTTACTGGCGCTGGTGCCGTTGATTGCCGTGGTCTTTGCGCTGTTTGCTGCGTTTCCTGTGTTCTCTGATATTAGCGTACAGCTTAAGAATTTCATTTTTACCAACTTCATGCCCGCTGCGGGTAACACGCTGCAACGTTACCTTGAGCAGTTTGTGGCAAACGTGCACCGGATGACGGCCGTGGGCGCGGTGGGGTTGATCGTAACGGCGCTGTTGCTCATGCATTCCGTGGATTCGGCGCTGAATGCGATCTGGCGCAGCGACAAAAAGCGGCCGCTGGTCTATTCCTTTGCGGTTTACTGGATGATATTAACGCTCGGGCCCTTGCTGGCGGGTGCCAGTTTAGCCATCAGCTCTTATCTGCTGTCGCTGAAATGGATCAACGTGACGGGCGTAACCAGCCTGGTCGATCAGATGCTGCGTTTCTTTCCGCTGCTCTTATCGTGGCTGTCGTTTTGGCTGTTATACAGTATTGTCCCGACACAGCGGGTTCCTTCGCGCGATGCGTTGACGGGGGCGCTGGTCGCCGGACTGTTGTTTGAGCTGGGGAAAAAGGGCTTTGCGCTCTATGTTACGATGTTCCCGTCTTACCAGCTGATTTATGGTGTGCTGGCGGTGATCCCCATTTTATTCCTGTGGGTTTACTGGACCTGGTGTATCGTACTTCTCGGTGCGGAAATTACCGTGACCTTAGATGACTACCGCCAGTTCAAACGGCAGGAAAGAGAAAAAGAACGAGAGGACGGATGATTGCTTTAATTCAACGCGTTCAGCGTGCCAGCGTCAGTATTGATAACGCTGTTGTGGGTGAAATCGGACAGGGATTGTTAATACTGTTGGGCGTTGAAAAAGGTGATGATGACAAGCGCGCCGAGCGGCTGGCGGAGCGCGTGCTGGGCTATCGTATTTTTAGTGACGACCAGGGCAAGATGAACCTGAACGTCAAACAGGCGGGCGGCAGTGTGCTGGTGGTGTCTCAGTTTACGCTGGCTGCCGATACGCAAAAGGGCATGCGCCCCTCATTTTCCGGCGGGGCTGAGCCACAAGAAGCAGAACGGCTGTATGACTATTTCAGCGCGTGTTGCCGTCGCCATGACGTGATGACCGCGAATGGCCGTTTCGCCGCGGATATGCAGGTCGCGCTGGTCAACGACGGGCCAGTGACATTCTGGTTACAGGTATGACGCCGCATACCGCGCGGCTAAACCTCCGCCATCCCGCATCAGACCGAGAGAAACATTTTATGTATCATCTTCGTGTGCCACAAACGGCGGAAGAGCTGGATGTCTATTATCAGTTCCGCTGGGAAATGTTACGAAAGCCGCTGCATCAACCCCAGGGTTCTGAACGTGATGCCTGGGATGCGTTAGCGCATCATCAAATGGTAGTGGATGAGCAGGGTAAACCCGTTGCGGTGGGGCGACTTTACATCAATGCGGATAATGAGGCGGCGATCCGTTTTTTAGCCGTACACCCAACCGTTCAGGGGAAAGGCCTGGGCACGCTGGTGGCGATGACGCTGGAGTCGGTTGCGCGTCAGGAAGGCGTCAAACGTGTGACGTGCAGTGCGCGTGAGGATGCGGTGGCGTTCTTTGCCAAGCTCGGATATGTCAATCAGGGCGAAATTACTGCTCCACAGACCACGCCGGTGCGCCACTTTCTCATGATTAAGCCGGTTGTTACGCTGGATGATATCTTACACCGCGCGGACTGGTGCGGGCAGCTACAGCAGGCCTGGTACGAGCACATCCCCCTGAGTGAAAAAATGGGCGTGCGGATTCTGCAATATACCGGGCAAAAATTTATTACCACCATGCCGGAAACAGGTAATCAAAACCCGCATCATACCTTGTTTGCCGGAAGCCTGTTTTCGCTGGCCACGCTTACCGGCTGGGGGCTGATCTGGCTGCTACTGCGTGAGCGCCATCTCGGTGGCACCATTATTCTGGCCGATGCGCATATTCGCTATAGCCGTCCGATCACCGGCAGGCCGGGTGCTATTGCCGACCTTGGCTCACTGAGTGGCGATCTCGATCGCCTGGCACGGGGTCGCAAAGCCCGTGTTCAGCTGGACGTGCAGCTATTCGGTGATGATGAGTGTGGTGCGGTATTTGAAGCGGTGTACATCGTGTTGCCTGTGGATCCGGACGGGCCGCTCGAAGAGGGCGGCTCAGGGGCGCGCATCAATTAAACGACAGGGCCGCGATTGCGGCCCTGTGTGTTTTACTTCACCTGACCTGCCTGCATGGTCTGCTGCAGTTGCTGGCTGTCTGTATTCACCGACAGCGTGGCGTTAACCGACGGTGCCAGCGGCTGATCGGCCTTCAGGGAGGCATTCAGGCGCAGCTGGAAATTGCTGTCGCCTTCCAGAGGAAGGGCGGGCCAGCCCCAGTTTTGCAAGACATTGACGGGTACGCCGCGACCAGTCAGGTTAAGGCTAACTGGGCGGTCGGTTTGCTGACCTACGGTTGCCGTGCCTTCCAGTAAACCCTTAGCGCTAAACGCGCTGAGTTCCGTCACCCTGATCTGCCGATCGTCAGCCTCCAGCGCAATGGACGGATGGCGTAAATCCGTGCGGTTAAAAGTCGACTCCGCTGCATTCAGGCTCAGTTTCCCTGACCAGATCCCCCATTGATGCTGACGGGCCAACTGCAGATTCTCACCATTGCCATCCAGTGAGGTAAGCTGGAAAGGAAACGCAGGATTGATGTCGATAATCAAATTGCGGTTTGAGGTGAAACGGGTCACGGTAATCCCATCCAGCCAGTCTGGAAGGGGATCCTGCCATAACGCCCGCCAGTTCTGTGGCAGCGTATATTCCAGGCCCGCGACGGCCAGGTTATTCAGTGTTAAGCGTTTGTCGTTACGTGACCAGTTACCGTCAGCCCGGATCACGCCGTTGGCCCAGCGTGAGCTGAACTGGGTCAGGGCAATCCCCTGTCGCGAGAAGTCCATATTGATAATGGGATCGTTGAGCTCGAATTTGCCATTGATAAAGTTGCCTGCGTTCATCGCCAGTGAGCCATCCTGACTCTGCCAGTCCCGGCCTTTCCAACTGATATTTTTCAATGTCAGATCGAGATCGGTTACCGCCCAGTCAGGGCCCTGCAGCCGGGCATCGGTAATATCGACGCGGTTCAGCGTAACCGAGGGCACCTCTTCAAACGGCTTCAGGAAATCGACAAGCGAGCTGGCGGTTTGCAAACGGATATCGTTCAGGCGGAGCTGATTGATCTTCCAGTTTCCCTGCGCATCGCGCTCTCCGTTACCGGTCATCGAGCCCCGGGCTAAATCCGCGCCGATGTTGCTAAACGTCATGCGGCCCTGGGACACGTTGCCCTGAATCAGCACGTTTTCACCTGCCACGCTGTTGAGCGTCATCTTGCCTGCACTCATCTGGAACTGTGCATCTTTACCCAGCACATCGTCGGGCAAGGGCTTCCACGGCAGAATGCCGCCATTCACCTGCAGTGCGGAAAGCGGTAAAACGGAAGCGGGACTGTCGATGCGCATGTTGTTCAGTTGCAGGCGATCGGCCTGCACGGGTAAGGCGCTATTCCTGGCCAGATTGGTCAGGTTAACCTCACCGTCACGGAGCTCTATGCTGGCAAAATGGAAGGGATCGCTGAACTGCATCAGGGCGATGCCAAGATCGACGCGTTTGGCGACCAGCACGGCCGGTTGTCCGTCATGGCCAAAACTGAAGTCATCCAGAATAATGTGTGTAGGTGATGAAAAGTTATGTTCGATTTTGCTCAGCGACAGATGCCATTCCGTTTTGTCGCTCACCCAACGGCTAAACCAGCCCGCGCCCCACTGTGTTTGCAGCAGTACATACAGCACCACTAACGCAAACAGTAGTAGTAACAATAAGGTAAGGAAAAACTTTCCTATAAATTTCATCGTATCCTTCCCGGGTTCAGTCCGCTGAAAGGTTGTTATGCCTGAATTATCGTTATAGCTCAACCGCCTGGATGTAAATCAGCATAAATAGCAGGCAGGCCGCAGCCTGCCTTAAAACGACTTTTCCGGTGGAAAGACGAGATTAAGCACAATCGCTGTGATGCCCCCTGCGGCAATGCCGGAAGACAGTAAGGTTTTCAACCAGTCCGGTGCAAACTGCAAAATCAGCGGTTGCTGTGACACGCCAAGTCCTGCGGCCAGTGAGAGGGCGATAATCATGATTGCACGCCGGTTGAGCGGCTCTCTGGAGACAATACGTACGCCGGATGCGGCGATGGTACCAAACATCACGATAGTTGCGCCGCCCAGAACCGGCTCAGGAATATGCTGCACCAGTCCACTCACCGCCGGAAACATACCCAGCAGGATAAGCATCAGCGCCACAACAAAACCAACATAGCGGCTGGCAACGCCGGTCAGCTGGATAACGCCGTTATTCTGCCCAAAACAGGAGTTAGGAAAGGTATTAAACAGGGCAGAGACAAAGGAGTTCAGGCCGTTAGCGAGCACGCCGCCTTTCAGGCGCTTCATATAGATGGGGCCGCTCACCGGTTGTTCCGATACATCTGAGGTTGCGGTGATATCACCAATCGTTTCCAGCGAGGTCACCATAAACACCAGCATGAGCGGGATGAGCAGATTCCAGTCAAAACCCAGACCGTAATAAAGCGGAGTCGGCAACGCCACGATCGGCTGATCGGCCGGTGTGCTGATGGATGGCAGCATATTCATCGCCCAGGCCAGCAGGTAGCCCACCGCCATTGCAATCACCAGGGAGGCAACGCGGAGATAAGGATTTTTTTGACGGTTCAGAAGGATAATCACGACCAGAACGACGCCGGCCAGCAGCAGGTTTTTCGGTGCGCCGAAACTGTGATCGTTCATGGCGGCAAAGCCGCCGCCGACGGAGGTGAGGCCAACCTGAATAAGCGATAACCCAATGATCATTACGACAATACCGGACACCAGGGGCGTGATGATACGGCGAGCCAGGTGCAGCACCCGTGACAGTACCATTTCCGTGCAGGATGCGACCATCAGCGTTCCAAACAGCGCCGCCATCATCGTGGGCACATCTGCGCCGCCGTTCTTCAGCGCCATCCCACCCATAATCAGCGGTGTGACAAAGTTAAAGCTGGTGCCCTGAATAGACAGCAAACCTGAGCCAACCGGCCCCCACGTTTTAATTTGCAGCACTGAGGCTACGCCAGAGGCAAACAGAGACATGCTGATGATGTGCTGTGTGTCCTGCGCCGGTAAACCCAATGCCTGGCAGATGAGCAGCGCGGGCGTAATCACCGCGACGAACATGGCCAGCAAATGCTGACCGGCTGCAAACAGGGTTTGCGCAAGCGGCGGGCGATCTTCCAGGCGGTAGATCAGTTCACTTTTACTGACGGATGAGGAGGCTGGCTGCTGATTGGTCGACATTGTAACGGTTCCCAAAAAAAGTGAGGCGATTGTAATCTGCAACGGCTCAAAAGCAAACGTTTGCTAACGGTGGCAAAAAAAGTGTCAGGCGTTGCTGTAGCGGCCGGTTTCCGGCAGCCAGCGCTCGATTAGGGCGTGTGCCTGTTCAGGATAGTGCTGGTGGATATGCCGTGCGACGCGTTGAACTTCAGGAATCATGGCCTGATCGCGCAGGAGATCGGCAACCTTAAACTCAGCATTACCGGTCTGGCGCGTTCCCAACAGTTCACCCGGCCCCCGAATCTCCAGATCGTGTTGGGCAATCACAAAGCCGTCGTTGCTGTCGCGTAGCACCTGCAAACGCTTCTGCGCCGTTTTGCTCAGCGGCGCTTTGTACAGCAGCACACAGTGAGAGGCAACCGCACCCCGTCCCACGCGTCCGCGTAGCTGGTGCAGCTGAGCCAGCCCAAGCCGTTCCGGGTTTTCAATAATCATCAGGCTGGCGTTTGGCACGTCCACGCCGACTTCAATTACGGTAGTAGCGATTAACAGCTGGATCTCGTTCGCTTTGAAAGCCTGCATGACTGCCAGCTTTTCCGCCGGTTTCATACGACCATGCACCAGTCCTACCCGCAAATCAGGCAGCGCCACGTTGAGTTCTTCCCATGTGGCTTCTGCCGCCTGGGCTTCCAGCAGGTCCGATTCTTCAATCAACGTACAGACCCAGTAAGCCTGACGGCCCTCGTGACAGGCCTTTTGTACGCGCTCAATAATCTCACTGCGACGGCTGTCCGGAATGGCAACGGTCGTGACCGGCGTCCTGCCTGGCGGCAATTCGTCAATGGTTGATGTATCCAGATCGGCATAGGCGGTCATGGCCAGCGTGCGCGGAATGGGAGTGGCGGTCATGATCAGCTGATGGGGATGAAAACCCTGCTCCTCCCCCTTTTCCCATAGCGCGAGCCGTTGATGAACACCAAACCGGTGTTGCTCATCAATAATCACCAGCGCCAGCCCGTTGAACTTCACCTGCTCCTGAAACAGTGCATGTGTGCCAACGACCATGGCGACACTACCGCTCGCGATGGCATCCTGCTGCGCCTGACGCGCTTTGCCTTTTTGTTTACCTGCCAGCCAGCCGACTTCCAGACCCAGTGGCGCGAGCCATTGACGAAAATTGATTGCATGCTGTTCGGCCAGCAACTCTGTCGGTGCCATCATCGCCACCTGTTTGCCGTGAGCAATAACGTTCAGGGCGGCGAGGGCGGCAACTAACGTTTTTCCTGAGCCGACGTCTCCCTGGACCAATCGCAACATGGGGAAGTCATTGGCCAGGTCTTTCTCAATCTCGGCGACCACGCGTTTTTGGGCAGAAGTGGGTGAAAAAGGCAGAGCGGCCAGTAACTGGTCACTCAATGTATGCCGGGCAGGCATGGGCAGAGCATAATGGCGCTGTGCGCCAGCCCGAACCGCCAACATACTCAGGTTATGCGCCAGCAGTTCTTCCAGAATCAGCCTGCGCTGCGCAGGATGGTGCCCGCTTTCAAGTTCGCTGAGTTTCACATCTGGCGGTGGCCGATGCAGCGTATGTAAGGCCTCGGGCAGGCTGATCAGTCCGCCGCTTAACGCCTGCGGCAACAGCTCCGTAATCGGGCAGTTTTCCAGCAAAGTTAACGCCTGGTCGGTAAGGTTGCGCAGCGTCGCCTGACGAATGCCATCAGTTGTGGGATAAACGGGCGTCAGGGTTTCTTCCAGCGTCACGGTGCTGTGCTCGCCCTGTACACGGTATTCCGGATGAATGATTTCTGCACCGCGCTGGCCACGTTTTATTTCACCATAGGCGGTGACACGTCTGCCCGGCGCGAGGCTGTTTTTCATCCCGGCATTAAAGTTGAAGAAGCGCATGCTCAGCACGCCGCTGCCGTCACTGATTTGGCACACCATCATGCGCCGGCGGCCAAAAGTAATCTCGGTATGCAGGATATCGCCTTCAACAGTTGCCCAAATGCCCGGTAACAGGTCATTAATGGCATAAAGTTGGGTACGATCTTCATAACGCAGGGGAAGGTGAAGCAGTAAATCCTGAATGGTATGCAGGCCAATTTTAGCCAGCTTTGCCGCCTGACTGGCGCCGACGCCGGTCAGGGTACTGAGCGGGATGGCATCCAGCAGACGGCCTTTCATTTCTTACTTCTGCCTGTAGATTGCATCGTTGCCCACCAGGTTTCATCGGCTTCTATCTCGCCCTGAGCATTGATATAAGGATACGGCATGCGCTTGTGCTTTGCCACGCGGGCCAGAACGGGATAGCCGCCCTCAAACAGCAGGCGCTGTTGCTCTTCCGGGGCTAAAAGGCTGGTCTGACGTTGATACATACCGGCATTTTGACGCTGGCGCTGCGCTTCATAAAGAATCAGGGCAGATGCAACGGAAACGTTGAGTGACTGAACCATACCGACCATCGGAATAATGATATGACGATCGGCCAACGCCAGAGCTTCATCAGTAATACCGGTTTTTTCCTGCCCCATCAAAATGCAGGTGGGTTTGGTGTAATCAATCTCACGAAAATCCACGGCGTCAGCAGAGAGGTTGGTCGCCAGTATCTGCATGTTTTGCGTTTTAAGATGGCTAATGGCGTCGTTGATTGAGCGGTGCGTTACCACGTTCACCCAGCTGTTACTGCCGGCCGATGCCGACGCCTGGGTGCGCATGCGCTGGCTGGGCCATACGGCATGGACCTCATGAATCCCTACCGCGTCGGCGGTACGAATGACAGCGGAAACGTTATGAGGCTTATGCACCTGCTCCATGCAGACGGTAAGGTCGTGCTGGCGCAGGGCCAGCATTTCCTGGATACGAGCAAAGCGTTGAGGATTCATGCACTAGTTACGGTTGCGGTGAACTTTGATCACATCCGGCATCACACGAATCTTACGCATGATATTCGCCAGGTGGACGCGATCGCGTGCGGTCAGACGGATAAAGGCACTGTAAACGCGGCCATCGCGCTCTTCAGTATTCAGGCTCTGGATATTGGATCCGGCAGTATTAATGGCTGCCGTGAGATTAGCCAGTGCACCCTGGTGGTTAAACATATCCACCTTGATCTCAGCCACAAACTCCTGTTCGGTGACTTTATCCCACTCTACCGGCATGAATTTTTCTGGCTCTTTTTGGTAGCCGCGAATATTTCGACAGGATTCATGGTGAACAACCAGGCCTTTACCGGGGCTGACGTGAGCGACAATGGGATCGCCAGGAATAGGGCGACAACATTTCGCAAAGGTAATCAGCACGCCGTCTGCACCTTTGATGGGCAGCTTGCCTTGTTTTTTGTTATTGCTGAGCGTGCTGGTGTCGGTCTGGAGCAGGTTCTTGGCCACGACCACGCTCATTGCATTACCCAGACCGATTTCCGCTAACAGATCGTCCAGTGACGTCAGTTTCATGCGATCAAGCTCATGCTTGATGTTTTCAGCCGGTACTTCCGCCAGTTTACGACTGCCGCCCATTGCATGGCTGAGCAGGCGACGTCCCAGGTTTACCGAGTCTTCGCGCTTGAGGTTTTTCAGTAGCTGACGGATCTTAGCGCGAGCTTTGGAGCTGACCACGAAGTTGAGCCAGGCAGCGTTAGGACGCGCGCCGGGCGCGGTGATGATCTCGATAGTTTGGCCGCTGGTGAGCGTCTGAGACAGCGGATAAGGCTGACGATCAACGCGCGCGCCTACACAAGCATGACCAATATCGGTATGTACCGCGTAGGCGAAATCGACCGGCGTGGAGCCTGTCGGCAGTTCGACGATACGGCCTTCTGGCGTAAAGACGTAGATCTCATCCGGGAAGAGATCGGATTTCACGCTTTCGATGAATTCAAATGAACTGCCGGCGCTCTGTTGCAGTTCAAGCAGGCTTTGCAGCCAACGCTGAGCGCGGATTTGCGCCGTGGTACCGCTTTCGCCTGCCTGCTTATAGGCCCAGTGCGCGGCAACCCCCATTTCAGCCATCTGATCCATATCTTCGGTACGGATTTGCACCTCAACCGGTACGCCATGTGGCCCGATCATTGAGGTATGCAAAGATTGATAGCCGTTAGCTTTGGGGATTGCAATATAGTCTTTTACCCGGCCCGGACGCGGCTTGTACAAGCTGTGCATCTGACCCAGCACGCGATAACAGGTATCTAAATCTTTGACGATAACGCGAAAGGCATAGATATCCATGATCGAGTGAAAACGCTGCTCTTTGAGCGTCATTTTGCGGTAGATAGAGTAAAGGTGCTTTTCGCGCCCACTTACCCGGCAGGGGATACCGGCTTCCTGCAGGCGGCCATCGATTTCAGAGAGGATTTTTTGAATCATCTCTTTACGGTTGCCGCGGGCCGCTTTCACGACCTCTTTAATCACCCGAAAACGATTGGGATAGAGCGCTTCAAAACCGAGCTCTTCCAGTTCTGTTTTTAGGTGATGAATACCCAGGCGGTGCGCCAGTGGACTGTATATTTCCAGCGTTTCGAGCGCGATGCGACGACGTTTATCGGGACGTAACGACCCGAGCGTTCGCATGTTGTGGGTACGGTCAGCCAGCTTGATGAGAATGACACGGATATCCTGCACCATTGCCATAATCATCTTGCGGAAGTTCTCTGCCTGCGCCTCTTTCTTGTCTCGGAATTTCAGCTTATCCAGCTTTGAAACGCCTTCAACCAGTTCGGCAACGCTCTTGCCAAACAGCTGTTCCATATCCTGATAGGTAGCTGGCGTGTCTTCAATAACATCGTGCAAAAGCGCGGCCATGAGCGTTTCATGGTCGAGCTTCATTTCTGCCAGAATACAGGCTACTGCAACAGGATGGGTGATGTAAGGCTCGCCGCTGGAGCGTGTCTGTCCCTCGTGGGCATCACGTGACACAAGATAAGCTTGCTTGAGGCGCTTAATCTGGTCCTCAGGCAAGTATTGTTCAATCAGTTGATTGAGACTTTCAAACAGATACAAGGTTGACCTGCAGCTAGCTGTTAACGACGACCTTCAGCGATAGCGGTAACGGCCTGTAACTCAGCGGCTTCCTGCTCTTGCTGCTCCTGACGATCACGCACATCTAAAATCTGATTGGTGACCAAACCTTCTTCGATTTCGCGCAGTGCGATAACGGTAGGTTTATCGTTCTCTTCCGGAACCAGCGGATCTTTTCCGCCTACCTGCATCTGACGTGCACGACGTGCAGCGACCAACACCAGGTCAAAACGATTACCAACTTTTTCTACTGCGTCCTGAACGGTTACGCGTGCCATAGGTGTGCTACTCCACAGATGAAGAAATGACTCGGCATCATACTGAAACTGGGTTCAGACTGCCAACAGTTTGCTGATTAAAGCATCATGGCGCGCTTTCTGACGGGCCATGCGCAGACGTTCTGCGCGAATAATGGTTTTCAGATCCGATAACGCCAGATCAAAATCATCATTCACAATTAAATAGTCGTATTCGGCGTAGTGGCTCATTTCTGCCACGGCCTGTGCCATCCGACGCGCAATGACCTCTTCGCTGTCCTGACCGCGACCACGCAGGCGACGATCCAGTTCTTCTTTCGAAGGCGGCAAGACAAATATGCTGCGCGCTTCTGGCATCTTAGCGCGAATTTGCTGCGCGCCCTGCCAGTCAATATCAAGAAAAACGTCCACGCCGGTCGCCAGGACCTGTTCAATTGCCTTACGCGAGGTGCCGTAATAGTTGTCGAAAACTTTCGCGTGCTCCAGAAAAGCATCTTCCGCGATCATTTTTTCGAACTCATGCTGTTGAACAAAGAAGTAATGTTCACCATGCGCTTCGCCCGGACGCATACCACGGGTGGTATGGGAAACAGACACTTGCGTATCATACAGCGGCTGCGTTTTTAACAGTGCCTGAATCAGACTGGATTTTCCTGCACCACTGGGCGCAGAAACAATATAGAGCGTACCTTGGGCCATGATTTTCTTGAATTGATTAAGTGCGGAGTCGGTTTCCTGCACAGTATACACAGCTTCCCCGCCCCACGCAGCGTTTGCGCCATCCTCAAAGCGAAAAGTTTATGCGACATGCTACGCAGCCCAGCCTGCAGCAGCTGAAAACACAACTCTTTGTTCGCCTAACCCGTTCCAGAACACCGGAACAGGGCTGGCTCAGCCTGATGTTCAGAGATTGAATGGTTCAAAATCAGGAGGTGACGAATGAGAGGGATGTTTATTGTTGGGCTGCTACTGATATTCAGCACGTTTTCTTCCCTTGCGGCTTTGTGCCCCGCCTGGACGTCAGCGCGTGCCGTCAATGAGATCGCGCATTTGCAACAGCAACTTCGGCAGTGGGATAAGGCGTATTTCCAGCAAGGGCGCTCGCTGGTTAGTGACGCAGACTACGATAGCTTGCAGCAGCGGCTTAACCACTGGCAGCGCTGTTTTACTCAGGCTGCGGATGAATATGTGCCTGCCTTGCCTGAGGACGGTACGCAGTGGCATCCCGTTGCGCACACCGGCGTTAAAAAAGTACGGGATAAACGTGCGCTGGGTTACTGGATGCAGGCACGAAACGATCTTTGGGTACAACCAAAAATCGATGGCGTTGCCGTCTCCCTGATCTATCGACAGGGAAAACTGGTCTCGCTAATCAGCCGCGGCGATGGGTTACACGGCGAGCAGTGGCTGGCGAAAGCCCATCATATTCCTGCCATTCCATCGGTTATCGACAGTCAGCAAGGCAGCATCGTCCTGCAGGGCGAGCTTTTTTTGAAGATGACCGGTCATCAGCAGGCTGTGGACGGCGGCAGGAATGCCAGAGCCCGTGTGGCAGGGGCAATGATGAGCCAGGCTGACTCGCCGCTACTGGCACAACTGGGTATTTTTATCTGGAGTTGGCCTGACGGGCCGGCGAGTATGCCTGAACGTCTGGCCCGGTTGAGCTCATGGGGCTTTGACCTCGCCAGCCACTGGACTCAACCCGTTCAGGATGAAGAGGATGCGGCAAGCTGGCGCGAGCGCTGGTTTCACGCGCCCTTGCCTTTTGTTACCGACGGTATTGTTGTGCACCAGGCTGCCCGCCCGGCAGGAAAGTACTGGCAGCCCGGTGAGGGTGAGTGGGCCATCGCCTGGAAATACCAGCCACCGGAGGTGAGCAGTGAGGTACGATCCGTAGATTTCTCAATAGGACGAACGGGAAAGGTGGCGGTCGTACTGAATCTTCAGCCCGTTCAGCTTGATGACAAAACCGTCAGGCGTGTCAACATAGGGTCGTTAAAACGCTGGCGAGAGCAGGATGTCATCGCGGGAGATCAGGTGACGGTTAGCCTGGCAGGACAGGGAATTCCCCGGCTGGAGCGCGTTATCTGGCGCGTGGCGCAGCGTGATTACCCTGAGCCACCGGGTTCTGAGCACTTCACTCATCTGAGTTGTTATACGTTAACGCCGGATTGCCATCGCCAGTTACTGGCTCGCCTGAGCTGGCTGAGTCAAAAGTTCGTGCTGAATATTCCCGGCGTTCAGCGCAGCACCTGGCAGCGACTACTGGATACCGGTTGTATTACGCACCTGTTTTCCTGGCTGACGATTACGCCAGAACAGATTGCCGCTGCAGCAGGCATCTCCTCTGAAAGAGCACAGCAAATCTGGCATAGGTTCGAATTGACCCGCCAGCAACCTTTGCGTCGCTGGGTTAACGCATTGGGCATCGCGTTGCCCCAAAAGGCACTTCGCGCCCTGGCCGATAAAGAGTGGGAACCCTTGCTGGCTCGTGATGTGCAAACCTGGCAAGCGCTGCCCGGCGTGGGCGCAAGGCGTGCTGAACGCATTGCCGCACAATTTCAGGATGCCGGGCTGCGGAAGTTGATTACCTTTTTGCAGCAGCAGGGCATCCCGGCATCATCAGTGTTCAGGGTGGGGATAATTGAAGATGGGCAAGCCGAGTCGAAACCGCAGTGCCAGCAGGCGGGCAAAGAAACCGAAAAGTAAGGTGATGATGATCACCAGCTCATGTGCCAGAGGCGTTTTCAGTAGCAGGATGTACATCCAGCCAGAAGCGAAAGCGATACCGGCGTAAAGCTCTTTTTGAAAAACCAGCGGGATACGATTACAAAACATATCACGCAAAACCCCACCAAATACGCCGGTGATGACGGCACTTATCGCGGCAATGATCATGGCATGACCTGAATCCAGCGCAACCTGAGCGCCAATGATGGAGAACACCACCAGACCCAGCGCATCCAGAACCAGAAATACCTTGCGCAGATGTGTCATCAACGGCGCGGCAAAGGTGGTCACCACGGCAGCCGCGGCGACGATCATGATGTACTCAGGATGCTTTACCCAACCCAGTGGATAATGGCCAAGCAGAATATCGCGTACTGAACCCCCGCCTATCGCGGTCACAGAAGCAATAATGATCACGCCAAACAGGTCCATTTTACGACGGCCGGCGGCAAGTGCACCCGTCATCGCTTCAGCGGTGATACCAATGATATAGAGAACAGTAAGTAACATAGCAGACTCCAGGAAGACGGCGGCAAGGCTACGCCACTGAAGAGCACGGCGCGACTGAGATTTTCTGTTAGTGACGTTAAAAGTATTAGTAAAAATTATCCCGTTCTGGATAAGACATTAATAATCAATAAGGTGCATGGGGGAAGACACCAGTAGAGATGAAATTTTTTATTGGTTTTAATCCAGACACGCCAGGGGGCGCTGACGCATTGCCCTGATCTTGCTCTCTGCCATGACATTATGTTGGTCTAAACAGGGAAAGGAAACAACGCAAGAAAGCCATGCAGGGTGAAACCCTGTTGGGTGAATGGCAGCCCGCATGCAGAAGCCGGTGAAAAGCAGGACAGAATCCGCAGGAATAACCAATAACGGAAAGGGCTGTGTGTTCTCAAAAAAACGTGCTGACTGGCAGCACGTGAAGCCCTTTTTTCAGATGCCTGAAGTCCAAATACCTTCTTATCGCGGTACGTTCCTGATACAAACCTGGAAAAAGGTTTTCAGATTAAATTGATACTCGGGTTGAAACCAGACCCGGCCATAACAGCAGTAAGCCAGCATCCTTACTGAAATCATTGCCAGATAGCCCCATAACGCGCATAACACTGAAGGCGTGCTCCACACAGTCAGCAGCGTAATGATCAGTCCAACGAATACGGATGATATTTCACAAAAAGCGATATCGGAATACTGCTTTTCGCGCTGCAAGATCGCGCGGTAATGTTGACCCTGAGGGATGATAATAAAGATGACCGCTGCCATCTCCAGCATCATGGTAATCTCTGGCTGGTTAAAAAGATGATCGGCAACAATGCCGGAAATAAAAAGCGCAGAAAAAATGAGGAGGCCCATTAACACATTCCCCCAATATATGACAGACAACGTATTGTCGGAGAGGGGAGAATAGCGAATCACTTTGTTTGAAAAACCGCGATCCGCCAGTGTATCTATGACCAAAAGGCCGGCAATCACGACAGCCAGAAAATTGAATGCTTCTGCCTGCAGGAATTTACCCAGCAGGGAAAGTTGCAACACGCCAATGCTTAAGATTTTTATTGATGAAAGAAAGGGCCATTTAGCGTCAATAATATTTATTTTACGTATAGCCATGTTTTTTTCCATCGTGTAAATAATTATAGTGGTAAGCGGAGGTGAAATCCTGGCTTAGCGTTTGGTCTGTTTATACAGGTTATATTAACGGTCAAGCTGATGCTGTCGCGAACGGATCTATAGCGCGCATATTTCCCCTGGTGATGCTGAATCCCTGTTGTTGTTTTAATTATCCAGACGTCATTCATAATTATAACATTCATGATGCCATAATGAACATTACTGAACGCCTTTGTTATTTCGTTATATAAGTATTGCTGTGTGTAGGTGATTTATAGCGCTTTTTATTAGAAATAACATCATAAGGAAAATCTGATATGCGATTTGAGATAGGCGTTAATATTGAGTAACTGCATGATGTTTTTTGACTGACAGATAAAATCTACATATTTATTTGTGCCAGAATTCGGTGTGACTATCCAGCATAAAAGAGTCTGGAATAAAAAAGGCTTTTAAACACTGTACATAGGCACGCTGTGAAAGCGTGAGCCAGGATTTTTCCGCTTTAAAATGCTTAAGCAGCAGCAAAGCATAAACACGTTTGTTACGCGCGTGAGGGGTAAATACTTAAACATTCTGAACATAAAAAACCGGAGCGTAAGAATGACTCAACCGCTGTACTGGCAAATTCGCCTTAGGCAGTGATTAAAGAACGCAGGGAAAGGCGAGGCTGAACCTGCCTTGTTTGCCGTAACGGTAAAACAAATCTCGCCTGAAAAAGTAAAGCAGGCCAGAGCCTGCTTTGTCTTTATACGTAAAGAGACGCTTCACCCGGTGGGCGCGTTTTAAACCGGCGATGTAGCCAGAGGTACTGCTCCGGCGCGCGCATAATCTGGCTTTCGATCACCTTATTCATGTAAGCAGCAGCGGCTGATTCATCTTTGTGAGGATAGTTTTCCAGAATCGGTTCAATAATCAGTTTATAGCCATCGTTGCCGGGATTACGAATCAGCATGATTGGCACCATAGCTGGCTTGGCCAGGCGAGATAAAACATAGGTACCGTTCGTTGTCGCTGCTTTCTCAACGGCAAACAGTGGCGCAAATGTACTGCCTTTAGGGCCGTAATCCTGGTCCGGTGCAAACCAGACGGATTCGCCCTGCTTAAGTGCCTGCACCATGCCGCGCAGATCGCGACGGTCAATCATCGCCTTGTTGGAACGCATCCGGCCTTTGGTTTGTACGTATTCCATCGCGCGGTTGTTATGCGGACGGTACATAGCCATCATCGGCTGACACAACCCGCTGATGCGGCCACCCAGCTCTAAGGACATAAAATGGATGCCGATTAACATCACGCCACGGCCTTCATTTTGAGCTGAATAGAGGTTTGCAAGGCCAGAGACGTTGAATAAACGTTTAACCGCATGATCAGGCCAGAACCAGGCAATACCCGTTTCAACCAGTGCCATACCGAGAGAGGCAAAATTACCCGCGATCATGCTTTCTTTTTCTTCGTCGCTGATAAAAGGAAAGCAGAGTTCAATATTACGACGGGTTATGCGCTCTCGACGCTGAAGGAAATGACGGGAAAGTTTACCGGCACCTGCACCCAATCTCATCAGAACAGGATAAGGGAGTTGAACCAGAAGCCAGAGAATGCCTAGACCGAACCATGTAAACCAATAACGCGGGTGTAAAAGTGTGCTGCTGAACTGCCTGGTGTTTTTCATCATTGACCTTAAAGGATTGATGGATGTAACGCAAAAAGACCCATTCCTTAAGTTCCCAAGCGGTACGGCTGTACTAACTACGACCAGCACTTTATCAAAAAGTGCCCTCTGTCACAGTGAGCTTTCGTCACCCTGTGGAGTAAGACGATCGATGTAATGGCTTACTGAACGAACAAAACAGGGTGGTGTTTTATTTTTTAATGATTTAAAAACAACGTCTTAAGTATACTCTTGTAAAGCCAGAACGTTAAGGGAAGCGTAGGGAAATTAAGACAGTTCTGTACTCACAAGCTAAAATCTTTTCGAAAAACTTACATTCAGAGTGGCAAAATTCTAAAAATTGGCTAAGGACGAGTATGCGCCGGGATGTGATGAAAAGCGACATGATCCGTGCGATAAGTGATTTCGGCAGATCATAAGAGGAGAGAGTAAGGACATGCGTCTTCACAGGCTATACACGTCTGTCCCTGTACGTCACATCATAGCCTGAAAGAACATGCTGTACAAAAAAGGAGCGCTAGTAGTAATTCACAGTCATCATGCGGTAATTACCGACTTTTTTTAACTGCATCGTGCCCAGCTTGAATGGCAAAGATTGCTGGCTGTCATTCAACCCTAGGGTGGCAGCTTCGGTTTTACCTCCTCTTGTGCAGCTTTGCTTAATCTGAGAATGAACAATCAGGGTATCACATCCGGTCTCCACAATAGCACCACGAAAAGTGATTTGGCCGCCAGTTGCAAATGACGAGGATGATAGTGCCATTAAGACAAATACATAAGTTAGTTTTTTCATGGCTTCACACTCTGTGTTGATTTTCATAAACAAAGAACGGCACCAAATAATAAAACTTTAGTCGATCGTGCTTTTTTATTTTTTAAAAATTATTTTATACGATAGTGTGAGTGATTTAGCACTTACAGACTCTTATTAATGCCGATTTCTGGAAGAAGCTTAGTGGATTATAGTTCACCACCTTATGGGCATTTGTTTTCTTAGTAAGATTTTCTCTTTTTTAACAAATTCGCCTGAATACTGGGCGGTAAATCACAAAATAACCGTTTCAATAAGGCGTATGAAAATTGGGGTGCAGGTAGGCTGAAATGCGGCATCCAGGTCATGTATCACCCAGATGAAACATGTTCATTATCCGTACTGGAATTGTTGTGCGTCTGGGCTTCTTCGCGTTTTAGTTTCCGTCCTGCTTATCACATCTCACTATCCGGTTAGCGAAGGTTCTTCGGTGAGAACGGTTTACTTAAGAAATAAGGGGGCCTTGCCGAGAGGGCTGCATAATACTGACGATAAAAATCAATTCCATGTTCCGTTAAAAAAGGGAGCACCGAAAATGATAAGTTAACACTAAAGGGTTACAGATTTAATCTGTCTGCTCAGAAAGCATGAGTAAAACGGGCGTCCAGTGCGCTTACAGCAGGTTGTTAAGCCTTTTTACGCGCCTAAATTTGCTGAGCAGCAATGTGAAAAGTCCGCTATTACAAGGACTTGATAATGATGAAGTGACGTAGTAAACGCTATAAAGCGAAATTATCTATTACTCGATATTTTGGATTTGAATGTTGATTAAAATAAAATAAATGCTATTTATCATCATCTTAATGAGTTGATCTGTGACGGGGTTACCATTTTACTCCCCAATCAACTCCCCATTTATAACAGTGGCAAGCTGTTCAGCTCGCCAGGTTACAGATTGCATCTGTCATTGAATGGTTGTCTTTGATCTTTCACCTTTCATGAGTTCACCAGAAGGTTTCCGATAGTAAGATTCGGTTCCTATCCGGTAATAGGTATAGCCATCCTTTGTCTTAGTTATGTCCATGATCCAATTAGACTTATCAATACAATTTTCTTCTGTATTCATGTCATCGAAGCATAGTAAATAATCTGTATCATGATCTGGAAAAATACCTGAATTTTTAGGGGCAAGCTTTTGATATCTTCCGTCAAACTTCCAGATTGAAACAAAGTAAGTTTCAGCGGATGAGAGGGTTTTAGCTCCATTATTATCCCACCACTCAATTTTACTACTATCACTGAAAGGCATGTTTTTAACTAAAAATTCTTTATTAGAGCCAGTGCCGTGAACGGCAAGGACCTTAGTGGAATTAAAAAAATTCAAATAGAAGAATACAAGAATAATAGCTGCTAATATAAATATTATAATTTTTCTGGCTTTCATCCATTCCTCCGGCTACTAATTTCAAACTCGGCTTTCATATTTGTAAAAAAAGGTTTAAATGCAAATTTTTCCCATCGTTGGAGCACAAACCAGATGCGGAATGCCCTAATATAGTGAAACTTCATATTCATAATGTCAGTTTTGTCGAGACCAAAATGATCTTGTCCCGTAAAAGTTACTTTCGCTACATAACCACTCTCAGTGATATCAATTTTAGTGAGTTGTATCTTTGTGGCATATATGTCATGTATAGACATTCCTAATCCATTAAAGCTATCTGCCCATCTGTTAAACTTAGGAAGTATTGAATTTCCTATTGCTTTAGTTATTGAATCTTTGTCGGCATCAGATAAGCCATTTTTTACATCAATGGCAACCTTATCGAGCATAGACTGGATTATTTTTAGCGAAGATAACGGAGAGGATTGTTCGTTTAATATCAAACTTTTATATGCACTATCAAGAAAAGGGCTGGAATAGCTTTTTCCATTGCCATGATAAAAATGCTTTACAAGATTATTAAATAAATTATGTTGCCCTAAGTAATATGTAGGCAATGACACTCGAAGAAACTCATCGAAAAGGATTTGAGCAATTACCGTTTTTGATTTTGGTTGGGATTTACGGAAGGAACTAAATATTGAGACTTCCTCTCCAGTCCACGGATCAACGACATCAGAAACATCATCAAGACCTAAGTCGCTTCTAAGCTGTTTTTCAGTAAGATCGCCACATTGCATATCATCAGAGCTGTGGTCATTGAACTGATGCTTAGTCTGATAAAGTGTGACTGGGAACACCATAGCTGACATAATAACTTCCTTATGATATTAATTTTCAGACCAAACTCTTACTTGTGAAGGTAGATCCAAATCTTTAAATATCGTCATGTCTGTAAACTCAGTTCCTTGTCATTACAAGATATTCATTTCTGACTCTTAACCTATAGCTGATTAGTGTAATAATAAACTTCATATACGGGAAAGGGAAGTGCTGAGAATCTCATCTTTTTCTCAAATTACTGTCATAGCCTGGTCTCAATACTTTGACGTGCTCACCGCTTGGATGAAACAAATTGAAACGTACAAAACAGGTTGGAAATAAAAAGCCCTGATAAATCAGGGCGTTGATAAATATTGAAAAGCTTTGGAAAACAAGAGAAAATTATTCAATATTCTGGATCTGCTCGCGCATCTGTTCAATCAGCACTTTCAGCTCAATGGCTGAATTGGTGATCTCTGCATTAATCGATTTCGAGGCCAGAGTGTTCGACTCGCGGTTGAACTCCTGCATCATGAAGTCGAGCCGACGTCCGACGGCTTCTTTTTTCTTCAAAATGTTGTACGTCTCTTTAACGTGCGCATCCAGGCGATCCAGCTCTTCTGCTACATCCACACGTTGCGCCATCATCACCAGTTCCTGCTCCAGGCGGTTGTTTTCCAACTGCACTTCGGCGTCCTCCAGTTTGGCGATCAGCCTTTCACGCTGCCACTTAATGACATCAGGCAGTTGAGCTCGCACTTTACTGACTTCATGCGTTACCGCTTCCAGACGCTGCTCGATCAGGGATTTCAATGCGCTACCTTCGCTCTCACGTGCAGCAATGAAATCATCCAGTGCGCCATCTAGTGCCTGAATCAGCTGTGTATTAATCGCGTCCAGATCCTGTTCTGGCGCAGACATCACGCCAGGCCAGCGCAAAATATCCAGTGGATTGATCTGGCCTTCGTCGCTCTGCATCTTCACCCAGTTAGCGGCCTGAACCAGCTGTTTAGCCAGCGACTCGTTCAGCATCAGCTCGCCTTGTGCGCCGGGATCGGCATCAAAGCGCAGATTACATTCGATTTTACCGCGCGTCAGACGCTGGCGAATGCGTTCCCGAATCATCGGCTCCAGTCCGCGGAACTGCTCTGGCAGACGAATATAGGTTTCAAGATAACGTTGGTTAACGGAACGCAGCTCCCAGGCGGCGCTGCCCCATTCGCCTTTAACTTCACGGCGGGCGTAGGCGGTCATACTGCGGATCATAAGCGTTACTCATTTTCAGAAAGATTAAAGTCAGTATAACGAGGCAAAGCTAACCATAACAGGTGTAAGCAGCAGCAGGATGAGAGAACAAATTATTTCCGCTTTCAGCAACAGGCACTTATGCTGTTTACTGGCTTACTCGTTGAGGACCCCGTTTATGTCTCACGTATTACGCTTTCCTGTAATGCTGACCTTACTGCTGGCTGGCTGTCATTCGCCATCACCGCCACCTGTGCCATCAACCCGACCTGTTCCCATATGTGCTGGCGGTGAGGTGATGATGCAAACCACATTGTGGTTTGGTCTCAGTAAGCCACAAGGCGGTAGCGTGAGTTCGCTGGACTGGATGAATTTTATCGATAAACAAGTGACGCCTCGCTTTAAAGCCGGGCTCTCGGTTTATGATGCGCAAGGGCAGTGGTTGGGTGAAAACGGTCAGCTGGCGCGTGAGAAAAGCAAAGCGCTGGTGCTCATCTATAACTTTGACAGCGATAACAACAGCCGTGTCGAAGCACTACGCGAGCAGTATAAAAAACAGTTTGGTCAGGAATCGGTCATGCGTGTCGATTCGCCTTCCTGCGTGAGTTTCTGATGCCATTAACGGCGGCCCAGGCCGCCGTAAGATGATCAGATAAACAGTCCGGCGAACGCAGCCGAAAGCAGGCTTACCAGGGTCGAACCATATACCAGTTTCCAGCCAAATCGGGAGACGACGTTCCCCTGTTGTTCGTTCAGCCCCTTAATCGCGCCTGCCACAATACCAATCGACGCAAAGTTAGCAAACGAGACCAGGAATACCGACAGGATGCCTAATCCACGCGGCGTCATGCCTGCCGCCACTTTCTTCAGTTCGATCATGGCGACGAATTCATTGGCCACCAGTTTAGTGGCCATAATGCTCCCAGCCTGAAGGGCGTCGACGGCGGGGATGCCGATTAACCAGGCAAAAGGGTAAAAAACATAGCCCAGGAGCTGCTGGAAACTGTAGCCAAATAGCGCTGCGAACAGCGCATTGACGGCCGCGATCAGCGCAATAAAACCGATCAGCATTGCCAGAATGATCATCGCCACTTTAAAGCCCGCCAGGATGTACTCTCCCAGCATTTCGAAGAAACTCTGCTCCTCATGCAACTTATCCAGGGCTACAGGCTGTTCCTCGCTTTCCTTACCGGGATTAATAATCGACAGAATGATAAAGGTGCTGAACATATTGAGCAGTAGCGCCGCCACGACATAGCGAGCCTCAATCATCGACATGTATGCACCGACAATGGAAAGCGAGACGGTAGACATAGCGGTTGCCGCCATGGTGTAAAGGCGCTTCGGCGGGATATCCGCCAGAATACCTTTATATGCGATGAAGTTTTCAGACTGACCCAGTACCAGCGTACTGACCGCATTAAAAGATTCCAGCTTTCCCATGCCGTTGATTTTAGACAGGACAGTTCCCACCAGGCGGATTAGCAACGGCAGAATGCGCCAGTGCTGCAAAATACCAATCAGAGCGGAAATAAAAACAATCGGGCAAAGTACGCCAAGAAAGATAAAGGCCAGGCCCTGCTGACTCATGCCGCCAAAAACAAACTCTGTGCCTTGTGCAGCAAAACCCAGTAATGTTTCAAAGAAGCTGCCCACCGCTCCCACGAGCGCCAGTCCACTGGCAGAATGAAGGAAAAACCAGCCCAGCGCGGCTTCAACGATAATGAGCTGAATGATATAGCGCGGACGAATGTGTTTACGGTCATGACTGACCAACAGCGCAAGGGCGAAAATCACCACCAGCGCCAGCAGGAAATGTAAAATAGCGGCCATAGTTTAATCTGTTCGTAAAATGCGGCAAAAGGTAGGGCATTTAGCCATACTCCCACATGAATTTCATCCTGAGCCTTACAGCCCACTGCAAGAGACAGCGGGCCAGGAAGTCCGTATAATACGCAGCCAATCATTTGCAAGCCGGAGATAACCATGCGTCCAGCAGGCCGTAGCGCACATCAGGTGCGTCCAGTCACATTGACCCGCAATTACACTAAACACGCAGAAGGTTCCGTTCTGGTGGAATTCGGTGAAACCAAAGTGCTCTGCACTGCCACGGTGGATGAAGGTGTTCCGCGCTTCCTCAAAGGACAGGGACAGGGCTGGGTCACTGCCGAATATGGCATGTTGCCGCGTTCAACGCATAGCCGCATGGCACGTGAAGCCGCGAAAGGCAAACAGGGCGGCCGCACGCTGGAAATTCAGCGTCTGATCGCCCGTTCACTCCGCGCAGCCGTCGATCTTAAAGTGCTGGGTGAATATACCATTACGCTTGATTGCGACGTCATCCAGGCTGATGGTGGCACCCGTACCGCATCTATCACCGGCGCCTGCGTGGCACTGGCGGATGCACTAAACAAACTGGTTGGCAGCGGTAAGCTCAAAGCGAACCCGATGAAAGGGATGGTCGCGGCGGTATCTGTGGGCATCGTTAACGGTGAAGCCCTGTGTGACCTTGAATATGTTGAAGACTCCGCTGCTGAAACCGATATGAACGTCGTGATGATGGAAGACGGCCGTATGATCGAGGTGCAGGGCACGGCGGAAGGCGAACCTTTCAGCCATGAAGAGTTGCTGGCACTGCTGGCGCTGGCCCGCGGCGGCATCGAAGAGTTAATTCAGGCGCAAAAAGCGGCGTTGGAAAAATAAAGTAACAGGCGACCGCAGAGTCGCCTTTTTTTATCTGAGGAGTAAGACATGAAAGCCTGGCAGCGGCAGTTTATTGAATTCGCACTGAATAAGCAGGTGCTTAAATTTGGTGAGTTTACGTTAAAATCTGGTCGTAAAAGTCCCTATTTCTTTAATGCCGGTCTGTTTAACAGCGGGCAAGACTTAGCGCTGCTGGGGCGTTTCTATGCGCAGGCGTTAGTGGACAGCGGCGTGGATTTCGATTTGCTGTTCGGGCCCGCTTATAAAGGGATTCCTATTGCGACCACGACAGCGGTTGCCTTAGCCGATCATCATGACCGGGATGTGCCTTACTGCTTTAACCGTAAAGAGGCGAAAGATCACGGTGAGGGCGGTCTGCTGGTGGGAAGCCCGCTACAGGGTAAAGTTATGTTGGTCGATGACGTTATCACGGCAGGCACGGCAATCCGCGAGTCGATGGATATCATTAATGCCCATGATGCGAGTCTGGCTGGCGTCATGATTTCACTGGATCGTCAGGAGCGTGGCCGGGGAGAGCTTTCCGCTATTCAGGAAGTGGAACGTGACTATTCCTGCAAGGTTACCGCCATTATCACGCTCAACGACCTGATCGACTATCTGGCTGAAAAAACGCATATGGCCGATCATTTAGCGCAGGTGCGTGCGTATCAAAAAGCGTACGGCGTCTGATTACAGGCGGGCGCTGCCCGCCTGCCTGTTACACCAGCTGTGCCGCAATCAGCGGCCAGCGGGTGTCAAAGTCAGCGGTGGGACTAAAGCGGAACTCCGAGCGAACGTAACGCGACAGTAATCCTTCACACAGAGCCAGTAGCTGACTGGCTAATAATGCTTCATCGGTTTGAAAGCCTTCACCCTCTCGCATTTTCCGCTCACGCATCACCTGACGTAGCTGGACTTCAATGCGCTCAAACAGCTGGTTAATGCGCCCTTGTAAACGATCCTGTTCAAACATCAGCGCGTGACCCGTTAAAATACGTGTCAACCCCGGATTACGCTCACCAAACCCCAGAATCAGCTGCACAATAAGACGCAGGCGCGCCATTGTTTCTTTTTCATCTTTAAGAATGAGATTGATGCGGGTAATCAGACTGTCTTCAATAAATTCGATCAGGCTGTCAAACATCCGTGTTTTGCTGGGAAAATGACGATACAGCGCCGCTTCCGAAACACCGACGTTGGCCGCGAGCTTCGCGGTAGTGATTCGTTGGCTGCCATCGCTGGACTCAAGCATCTGCGCCAGCGCCTGCAAAATCTCTTCGCGACGATTCCGCTTTACGACTTTTTTTTCTGCCATGCCCTTAAAAACCCCTGAATTTCACCATAAACAGGCAACACCTACGCATCAGCCACAAGATAAACACCTATGGCGATGAGAAATAAAATGATGAGCGTAAGTGAAAATAGGTAGTGCTGGTTACTGACGACCTGAGTGACCGAAGCCGCCTTCACCGCGCAAGCTGGCATCAAACTCTTCTACCAGATTGAATTCGGCCTGAACGACAGGAACAAAAACCAGCTGGGCCATGCGGTCGCCCGGCTGTAGCGTAAAGCTTTCCTGACCCCGATTCCATACCGATACCATCAGTTGACCCTGATAATCGGCATCAATAAGCCCCACCAGGTTACCCAGTACGATGCCATGTTTATGGCCCAGTCCTGAGCGTGGGAGGATGACAGCAGCAAGGCTCGGATCGGCAATATGGATAGCCAGGCCAGTAGGGATTAATGTTGTAGTCCCGGGGGCGATTTCCATCACGTCATCAATACAGGCACGAAGATCTAACCCAGCGGAACCCGGTGTCGCATAGGTCGGCAATGGAAAATCTTTGCCGACGCGCGCATCCAGAATTTTAACGTCTATTTTTTTCATCATAACGGCTGACAATCTCGTCTATTAAAAGTTGACCAAGGAGTGACTTATCGCTGAGCGGTAAGGTCTTTTCTCCTTCCTGCCAAAAAAGGTGAAGAGCATTGGTGTCGCTATTGAACCCTTGTCCAGCTTTCGACACGTCGTTAGCACAGATCAGGTCCAGCTTTTTACGCGCGCGTTTTTTTCGGGCGTATTCTTCCACATTCTGGGTTTCAGCCGCAAATCCAACCACAAAAGGCCGGCCCTGCGTTAATGCGGCAACGCCCGCGACGATATCGGGATTTTTAATGAGCTGCAGGGTGACATTATCATCGTCATCCTGTTTCTTGATTTTCTCATCCGCAATGTCGGCTGCCCGGTAGTCTGCCACGGCTGCGCTTGCAATGAAAATATGTTGTTTATTTATCTCATCCATCACCGCAGACTGCATCTCCCGTGCCGACGTTACATCCACCCGCTTAACGCCCACGGGCGTTGCTAAGCTAACCGGGCCACTAATCAGTGTGACGCTGGCACCGCGTCTGGCGGCCGCGGCCGCAATGGCAAAACCCATTTTTCCTGAGCTGTGGTTGCTGATATAGCGCACGGGATCGAGGGCTTCACGAGTCGGGCCGGCGGTAATCATAATGTTGAGATGTTGCAGATCGTTGACGGGGCTGGCCCACTGAACCGCATGGTCAACGATAGCCAGTGGGTCGAGCATGCGGCCCGGCCCGACATCGCCGCATGCCTGGCTGCCGCTGTCAGGCCCCCAGATGAATACGCCGCGCGCCTGGAGCGTCGTCAGGTTCGTTTGCGTGATGGCGGCGCGGTACATCTGTTGATTCATCGCCGGCACAATCGCGACAGGCGACGCGGTAGCCAACACGGCGGTTGTCACTAAATCGTTCGCCATACCGGCTGTGACGCGCGCGATTAAATCCGCGGATGCGGGTGCCAGCAGAATCAGATCGGCCCATTTGGCCAGCTCAATATGGCCCATGGCGGCCTCTGCTGCCGGGTCGAGCAGATCGTCCATTACCGGGTAGCCCGATACGGCCTGGAGGCTGAGGGGCGTAATAAACGCTTTTGCTGCATGGGTCATCATCACGCGCACATCGGCACCGCGATCGCGCAGACGGCGCACCAGCTCGGGGGTTTTATAGGCTGCGATGCCACCGCTTACGCCTAAAAGCACTTTTTTACCGGCTAATCCCATCATGCAGTTGACCTCGTTTTCAGTTGCCGTACAGCCACGGCGGAATGGGCGAATTTTATCACAAAACCTTGCCGTCACCTGTTCAAAGGCTGCGTTTGCGAGAAGTGCCGAAGAATCACATTTGCTCACTGGTCGCGTGTTAACTGCCAGAGGATGATACAGGGGGCGACAGGGAGAGCAGCAATGAATCATTTTCTACCACGGGAAAAACTCAAGCGACTGGGCGCAGATGCATTAAGCGATGCAGAACTGCTGGCCATCTTTTTACGTACGGGTTCAAGAGGCGTACCGGTGATGAAGCTGGCGCAGCAGATGTTGCAAGAGCTGGGGTCGCTTTACAACATCGTGAACGCCAGTGCGGAGGATTTCAAAGGAATCAAAGGGGCGGGGGAAATTAAGCTAATTCAGCTACGTGCCGTTGCTGAGCTGGCTAAACGGTTTTTCGCCAGCCAGTTGGCCCGTGAAAATACCCTCGACAGCCCGCTTGCGACACGCCAGTATCTGCAAACGCTGTTAGCAGAGCAGGAACGTGAGATTTTCATCGTGATGTTTCTGGATAATCAACACAGGGTGATAACCGCCCGGCAAATGTTCTCAGGCTCGATTAACAGTGTGGAAGTGCATCCGCGCGAAATTGTGCGCGAGGCGCTTAAAATTAATGCCGCAGCGTTAATCATCGCACACAATCATCCGTCAGGAAGAGCCGAACCGAGTCAGGCTGACCGCGACATTACCGTTAAAATCTGCGAAGCTTGTCGGCTGGTCAATATTCGCGTGCTCGATCATTTAGTGATTGGACGGGGTGAATCGGTCTCATTTACCGAGCGGGGATGGCTCTGAGCCTGAAAATCTGGTCCAGGTGGCGGATTTTTACACGATCATTCGGGATCTTTATCTGTTCGGGACTTGAGCACTTGGGCCGAGCGGCGTATACTACGCCACCTTTGAGAATCTCGGGTTTGGCGGTTAGGCCAGCTTAGCGGGTTCCATGGAACTCGCCTGGCGGGCTGTAAGCCTGACGAGGCGGCCAAAACCTAATTTTTAAAGCTCGAGCTGATTTGATTTTTGGAGAATAGACATGTCACGAGTCTGCCAGGTAACTGGAAAGCGTCCGGTGACCGGTAACAACCGTTCCCACGCAATGAACGCGACGAAACGCCGTTTCCTTCCGAACCTGCACTCACACCGTTTTTGGGTTGAGAGCGAGAAGCGCTTCGTTACTCTGCGTGTATCTGTAAAAGGTATGCGTATTATTGATAAAAAGGGCATTGATACGGTGTTAGCCGACATGCGTGCCCGTGGTGAGAAGTACTAAGAGTACTAAGGAACTGAATCATGGCTAAAGGTATTCGTGAGAAGATCAAGCTGGTTTCCTCTGCTGGTACAGGTCACTTCTATACCACCACGAAGAACAAACGTACTAAACCAGAGAAACTTGAACTGAAAAAGTTCGATCCGGTTGTACGTCAGCATGTGATCTACAAAGAAGCCAAAATTAAGTAATTTTGGTTTTCTGCAAAAAACCCGGCTCAGGCCGGGTTTTTTGTTTGTGTAATGCGCAGGGGAGAGGTTATGCCTGAGTTGCCAGAGGTAGAAACCAGCCGACGCGGCATTGAGCCACATCTGGTTGGTCAGACAATTCTTCACGCAGTCGTGCGCAATGCGCGTTTGCGTTGGCCAGTGTCACAAGAAATCCTGGCGTTAAGCGATCAGCCTGTGCTGAGCGTTCAACGTCGTGCCAAATACCTTTTACTCGAATTGCCGCACGGCTGGATTATTATCCACCTGGGTATGTCAGGCAGTTTACGTGTCCTTTCAGAAGAGTTGCCCGCAGCCAAACACGATCATGTCGACCTGGTCATGAGCAACGGTAAAGTCCTGCGCTATACCGATCCCCGGCGTTTTGGCGCCTGGCTGTGGAGCAGCGACCTGGCCGGCAGTAGCGTACTGGCACACCTCGGCCCAGAGCCGCTGAGTGAAGCGTTCAGTGGTGACTATCTGTTTGAAAAATCCCGCGGAAAGCGAACGGTGATTAAGCAGTGGCTAATGGACAATAAAATTGTCGTTGGCGTGGGTAACATCTATGCGAGTGAGTCACTGTTTACGGCAGGGATCATTCCTGATCGACCCGCAATGAGCCTTTCCCATGAAGATGCGGCGATATTAGCGAATACCATCAAAGCGGTACTGCTGCGCTCAATCGAGCAGGGCGGAACAACATTACGCGACTTTTTACAAAGTGATGGCAAACCGGGCTATTTTGCACAAGAGCTACAGGTTTATGGTCGCGCGGGAGAGCCCTGCAGAGCATGTGGCACACCGATTGTCAGTGGCAAGCATGGGCAACGCAGTACTTACTGGTGCCCCAACTGTCAACACTAAGGCAGTTTTGCCAGCAGAGCCTGGTGGACAGGCGCGGGCAGGAAGGCCGAGACGTCGCCGCCGTGCCGCGCCACTTCTTTTACCAGGGTAGAAGAGATAAAAGAAAAGTTTTCCGATGGCATCAAAAACACACTTTCCAGCGTCGGCAGCAAATGCCGGTTCATACGCGCCAGCTGTGTCTCATATTCAAAATCCGACACGGCACGCAATCCGCGCACCAGAATGTTTGCCTGCTGAGTGCGGGCAAAGTTCGCCATCAGATCGCTGAAACCTGTCACCTCAACGTTCGCCAGATGCGCGGTCGCCTGACGCGCCAGCGCAACTCTTTCATCAAGCGTGAATAAGGGCTTTTTGCTCGGGCTGGCGGCAATGGCTACGACCAGTCGGTCAAACATCTGCGCAGCACGCGTCACAATATCGATGTGGCCTAATGTGATGGGATCGAAGGTGCCTGGATAAATAGCTTTCGTGGTCATGTGCGCCCTTTCGCCGAAGCATGTGTCAGCGCCCATAGCGCTGCATATTTGTTGAAGGTGTACTGGGCATTGACGACCGCCAGCAGCCAACCCTGTTTACCATCAAGAAAGCCGGCACGCAGCAGCAGCGTTTTCGCGAAGGCGCCGAGCGCATGACTGAAGACCGAAAACAGGCTGCAGGTTTTTCCGCGCTGAAATCGTTCCTGTGCCCAGGCCTCCGCATAGGCCAGCTGCTTACGCTGGAAAGCCATCAGGTTACGACAGGTCAGGTGTTGTAAATCGCCTTTGAGGGCCTGCACGGAGGCGCCTTCGGTGTTGAGTGACTCATGCACGCTGTTATCGTTATAGCTTAACGTACGTGGGTAAAGACGCATCACTCGATCAGGGTACCAGCCGCTGTGGCGCATGAATCGCCCCAAAAAAAGATTACTGCGGCTGAAGCTGTAAACGGTGTCGCCTGGCGGGGCCTCGAGCACCCGTTCAATGGCCTGACGTAACTCTGGCGTGACTCGCTCATCGGCGTCGATCATTAAAATCATGTCGCAACTGGCAAAACTCTGCGCCCGCTGGCGCTGTTTGCCGTAGCCCTGCCATTCCGTCGCCTGAAAAACCTGCGCGCCTGCTGCCCGGGCCAGCGCCATCGTGTCGTCTGTGCTGCCAGAATCCAGCACGATAATCTCATCGGCCCAGCTCACTGATGCAAGACAGTCGGGCAGCAGCTCTGCTTCATTTTTGGCAATCATAACGACTGAAAGGCGTTGGCGAGTGGATGTCATTAATGGGCTCGTGGCGGCAGGTGTGGTTCAAGTAACTGCAGCAAACGCTGAAGGGCGCCCTGGTTTTGATGCAGCACTTCTACGGCATGGCGTCCGTAGTAGCGACGATAATCATCGTCCTGCAGCAGGTTCGTCACCTCTTTTACCAGCGATGCGACATCAGTAACGGTAATCAGCCCCTGTGCCTGTTGCAGCTTGCTACAAATATCTTTGAAGTTCCAGGTATGGGGGCCCATAAGCACAGGAATAGCATGAGCGGCGGGTTCGAGCGGGTTATGACCACCGCGCTCAACCAGGCTGCCGCCAACAAAGGCCAGATCGGCAATGCCATACAGCAACATCAGTTCACCCATCGAGTCGCCAATCACAACCTGCGTTGAGCCGGATGGGATTTCACCGCTGCTGCGCAGGGTAAAACTGAAGTTGCGCTTCTGCGTCAGCTCTCGGGCATCGTTAAAACGCTCCGGGTGACGCGGCACCAGAATCAGCAGCAAATCCGGAAAGGTTTGTAATAAGCGACGGTGCGTATCCAACAGGATAGCTTCCTCACCCTCATGAGTGCTGGTGGCAATCCAGACAGGGCGACGGGGTGCCCATTGCCGGCGTAGCGTTACTGCTCTTGCGGCCAGCTCGGGCGTAACAGAAATATCAAACTTCAGGCTGCCGGTAACCGACAGATGCGAGCGCTTCAGGCCGAGTTGCACAAACCGCTCACCGTCCTCGGCGTTTTGTGCGGCGATCAGCGTGATACTTTGTAAGAGATTACGCATGAACTTGCCAAGCTTGCGATAGCCTTTAGCCGATCGTTCGGAAAGTCGGGCATTAGCAATCACCAGGGGAATATGGCGCTGGTGCAGGATACGAATGATGTTAGGCCACAGCTCGGTTTCCATAATGATCACCAGGCGTGGATTGACCGTATCAAGAAAGCGATTGATGGCGTTGGGGAGATCGTAAGGCAAATAAACATGATGCACATCTTTGCCAAAAGCAGAGAGCGCACGTTCAGAACCGGTTGGCGTCATGGTTGTGACGGTGATAGGTAGCGTTGGATAGCGATGACGTAGCGCGCGCACCAACGGCACTGCCGCCAGGGTTTCGCCCACGGAAACCGAGTGTAAAACGATGCCTTCAGGCTTCACTTTTCCGGCGCAATAGCCATAACGCTCTGCCCAACGTTTACGGTAGGCAGGAGCTTTACGACCGCGCAGCCACAGGCGCAGCCAAATAAGTGGCTGAATGAGATAAAGCAATGCGGTGTAAATGGTCGTCATAGTTACCGTTATGACACGTTGGCGTCAAAAAAGCAGATTAAAGTCAGAATACAGCATCTTATCAGAAACAGCATAATCACTCATCCCACATCATGCGTGGCGACTCAGGACCTGCTGATAGAGCCTGTTCAGTGAATGTGCCAGGTTTTGCGGCGTGTAAGGTTCAATCCTGCGTCTTGCTGCTTCGCCCATTCTGCCGTCAACGGTTAAAGCAGAAAGGGCATTAATGGCCTGATTGAGTCCTTTTACATCCAGCGCATCACGAACAAACCCTTCCTGACCTTCGCGAATAAATTCAGCGCCGCCACACCCGGTGCTGGTGATCACCGGCAACCCGCAGGCCATGGCTTCCAGCACCACGTTGGGAAAAGGATCGTAAAGGGTGGGCAGAAGCAATCCATCAGCAGCATGGTAATAGGGCTGCACATCCTGCTGTACGCCGACAAAACGAAGCCGCTCACTGCAGTGAAGCTGACTGGCTAACTGCTGATAACGTTTTGCCTGTTTGTCCTGGCCGACCACGATCAGATAGCGGTTACTTTTGGCCAGCGCTTCAATGGCGGCTTTGAGGCCCTTACGTTCAAATCCCGAACCCACATAGATCAGAACAGTCGCGTTAGCGGGCAGGTTCAGCTGTGTCCGAACCGCATGGCGGGCGGCCTCTGTCGCAGGTTGAAAGCGCGTTGAATCAATGGCGTTGTGAATGACATGTATTTTGTCAGCCTGCAGTGCGAAGCAGCGCAGGATGTCTTTTTTTACCATCTCAGAATTACATATCACCGCTTTCAGTGCGGGGGAGTTAAACATATCGGCTTCTGCCTGCAGAACATAGCGATGATATGGGCTGAGGCTGGCGCTAAGACGCTGCAGGGGCGAAACAATACGTGCCCGTTGTTCAAGCCAGACACGATGAACGCCATCGCCTGCCCGAAAGATGTCACAACCAGCGATACGCTCATGGCTTTGAACAATATCGAACTTTTCACGTTCCCAGCAGGCCCGCGCCGCGTGGGCAAAACCGCGTTCACGTGAAACCCGTCCCAGTTTCCCTGGATTGCAGATATGCAGGTGCCAGTCCGGGTTGGGCTTTCCTTCCCAGCTTCGGGTGATGATATTGAGATCCAGTTTTTCGCTACCCAGGGCTTCCAGCGCGCGTGAAATAAAGCGTTCGGCCCCGCCATCAGGGCGGTATTTCTGCCGGACAATCGCCAGGCGTAACTTACTCATTTAGATAGCTCCTTGCTGCGGTAACGACATCCTCAACCGGGATAACGGACAAGTAACGTTGTTCGGTACGAGTATCAATGGAATCCGGAGAAGGAAGGGGGCCATAGTCACCAGCCCAGATGACCCGATTGTTGTCACCCCAGGGGCGCCAGTGCTGCAGTTTTGTCGGGCCGAAAAGCGCAATGCAGGGCGTGTCGAGCGCGGCGGCCATGTGCATCGGGGCTGAGTCAACGCCGATAAAGAGCTGAGCGCAAGCAATCAGTGCAGCCAGTTGTGGCAGAGAGAGTTTGCCTGCCAGCGAGATAACATGCGGAGACTGGCACTGCGCCAGAATCCGCTCAACCATCGCCAGCTCACTATCATCCGGTCCTGCTGTCAGGATGACTTTTCGGTCGGCTTGAGCCAGCTGGTCGATAGTGGCTGCAACCTTGTCTTCCTCCCAGCATTTGAACTGCCAGCGGGAGGTAGGCTGCAGCACGATATAAGGGGGCTTCACCTGCTGCTGAAGCAGCATATTCTGCACTTTTAACGCATCGTCCGGGCTGAAGTGCATCGAGGCTCTGGCACCGTCGGCTGAAATCTGCAGCGGTGACAGAGCGGAAAGATTCTGTTCAACCGTATGTAAGCGCTCATGATTTTCTGTGGTAACCAAATGATTGTGGCACCCGCGCCAGAAGGCGTTATCACGCTTTTTAAACGCGAATCCAATGCGTACCGGCGCACCAGATAGTCCGGTGAGAATGGCACTGCGCCACTGATCGGCAAGGTTAATCACCAAATCGTAATGACAGGCTCGCACCGCTGAGACCAGTGCGACTTCATGGCGAAACGTCTGCCAGCCACCTTCCTTTTTCCAGTTTCGATCGATGATGTGCAGATGACGGACAGAAGGATGTGCTTCCAGCATGGGCCGGGTTTCTTTGTAGAGCAGGACATCAATGCTGGCCTGCGGATAATGCTGATGCAAAGCATTGATGACAGGCGTAGTCAGCAGCATGTCGCCGTGATGACGTAGTTTGATTAACAGAATTTTTTTGGGTGCAAACTGGACTGGAATCGGGCTTGTCATACTCAAATGCTCTCAGAATTCAGTGAGCCGATTGTAGGGCAAACCCTTTTGAGGTTAAAGCAAGTGACGCCGCTTATTTCCTGCGCCAGTAATAAATTCGACCCAGCCATAGCAGCAGGTGATACCACTGTTTTACACCGCGCGCATTACGCAGCATACGCGTGTGTGTCTGGGTCGCGAAGATATCGGCAATCATCGCCTGTCGCGCTGATTCGTCCGGTTCGCGTCGGATACTGTGACAGACGCTCAGGGCTTCGTAAGTAATCTGATAGTGAAAGGCCGGATAAATTTTTACCTTATGGCGATAGCGGCTGTTAATTGACTCCAGCATTTGCGCAATTTTCAGATAGTGACGCTGATATTCAACGTTACGCAGGCCGGTCCGCTTGCGGTTGCTGATTGAAGCATCGTGCAGATAGTAGCGATACAGCTGTTTATCGGTATAGCGCGCGCGTTTTACATTCAGCATGAACTCTGTGGTCCACGGAATATCCTGATGGTGCAGGCCGGGTTCAAAATTTAGCTTCAGTTTTTCAATCAGTTCGCGTCGGTAAATACCGAGCCAGACAACATGTTTATAGCGATGAGTCTTCAGCGCCTTGTTAAGCCACTCAGGGCCGCTAAGGACGGATGTGCTTGAGAGTCGTTCAGGCGGTATCAACGGCTGGGTTTCATTGCTAGCCTGGAAAAACCATTCGGCATTGCATTGCGCCACATCGAGATCGTCTGCCTCTGCCATATCGACCAGTGTCTGATACATCTCTGGCTTCATGGTGTCATCAGCGTCTGGAAAGGTTACGTACTTACCGGATGCAACAGCCAGCCCGGCATTGCGTGCACGTGATACACCACCATTAGGTTGGTGAATGACCCGGATATGAGGATGACGTTGTGCGTAGTCATCCGCCCTCTCACCCGAGCCGTCAGTCGATCCATCATCGACAAGGATGATTTCCAGAGATGTCAGCGTCTGAGCCAGTAAAGACTGAATAAATGTCTCAAACATGGCACCAGCGTTAAACATTGGTGTGATTATCGATAGTAAAGGCGAATTTTGTGACACAGCAGCATAACTTCAAGTGAAAAGAGACGGATTTCCGCCGACATTATTACGAATGCCGATAGAACTTTTTGTGCATTTAGGGTCAAACCTTGATATGTAGCAGAAATTTATTTTTTCGCAACTTTATGGCGTGTGTACGCTCCAGTCCGGTCAGGTACGTATAACCAGGTACAATATGAAAAATATCCTCGTCATAAGGCGCGACAACATTGGTGATATGGTTTGTACCACACCGTTACTGGAAGGCATAAAGACAGCCTTTCCCGAAGCTAAACTGACGCTGTTGGTAAATAAAGTGGCGCAGGATGTGATACTGCATAACCCCCATGTCGATGCGCTTCATGTCTATAAGAAAGCCAAGCACCGTGGCAAGAACGAGACCGCAATTGGCGTTTACTGGCACCGTTTAAAGATCTTTTGGGCTTTACGTAAAACGAAGTTTGATGCGGCGTTACTGGCGAACCCGGTTCCCTGTAAATACAGCCTTCGCCTCGCGCGTATGGCGGGCGCAACCCACATCATTGGCGCTGGCGAAGCCGATAACGGGCTGACAAGAGTCTTTGGCAGAGACGATTTTTCTGGCAACCACCAAGTCGAACACACTTACTCGTATCTCTCAGCGCTCACTGCTCATTTGCCCGTCGTTCCCCCCGTCAGAGTCTATTTAACCCCACGAGAGCATGAACAGGCTAAAACGCATGTGCATTCACTGTTTACGGTATCGGGTCAGACATACGGTATACACATCAGTAGTCGCAGCCCAAAGCGCCGCTGGGATATAGAAAAGTATGCTGTTTTTATTCGTCATCTGTTAGAAGATGCGCAAGCCCGTGTGCTGATCTTTTGGTCGCCGCAGGGAGCGCTGGGGCCGGATGATCGGGGTGATGACGCCCGAGCCGAGCAACTCATGCAACTGGTCAATTCTTCACGAGTGGCGGCTTACACTACCACATCAGTGCGTGATCTAATGGCGGGTTTTAGTTGTTGTGACCAAATTCTGTGTAGCGATGGTGGCCAAATGCATATCGCGGCGGGTTTGCATAAAAAGCAGGTGGTGTTTTTTGGCGATACGGATGCGCCTGGGTGGCATCCATGGTCTGGTGAGTACAGGATTTTGCAGACACCTTCTGGTGAATGTAACGACGTTACTCCTCAAGAGGTGATGAGTGCGTGGCTGCAGCTTAAGGACATCTCTTGAGTGGCTACTACGTGACACGCTCAATTATTTTCCGAAAATTTCTGGCTAAACGATGTCAATTACCTGAAGAACAACGCTTAAAACGTGCCGTTCCCTTGATCTGCTTATCGGTTCATGGGAACGACTGATTGATGCTATGAGCGGTCAACATGCATTCATTTGGACGCTCGGAAATCTGCCAACTGCAAGTATCGCTGACAGATAACGGAGAGGCTGTAGATACTCAGGTCAAGTTGATGCAAATCAGGCGGGTTATCGTAAATCTCTCGCATCTTTTCCGCCAGTGAGGTTGCATTCATCTCAGACAGCCCGCGACTCAGGTCACCCGTCAAAATACTCGCGGGCCCGCCGGGGCAACGTGTACTCACTACAGGTGTTCCGCAGCTCATTGCTTCGATCAAAACATTGCCAAAGCCTTCACTGTCAGAACTCAAAATCAACATCCGTGCATGATGTATCCAGGGATAGGGATTACGCTGAAAGCCTTCAAAGCGCACGCGATCTGAAACGCCCAGCTGTTCCGATAAACGATACAGTTTTTCTTTCATAGCAGGACTGCCCTGTCCCAGTAAGATTAAAGGAGCCTGAATGCCACTTTGCGCATAAGCTTCCAACAGGCGGTCATGGCGTTTAGTTTCATGGAAACGGCCAACATGAACAAGGAAATCCTCACCTGCCAGTGGGCAGGGTTCCAGTGAGAGCCTTTTGATTTCATTGAAATCAAAAGGGTTAAAGATAACATCCGTTCGCGATGCTTTTACGCCAATATGGTTGATCAAGTCATCAAGAGCATATTGGGAAACCGCGATCACCTGGCGATGGCGATAGACATGACGTATTTTCTGTCGCTTGAGCCATAATGAAAAACCCGATTTGCGAGCGAGATAAGAGGCAGAAAAAATGCCATGAATGCAATACCAGGTCCTGAGCGGATCGAGAGCACGCGAAGAAGACACTATTCGGTCCGTTTTATGCAGATGAGACAGCACAAGATCAAATTTGCCTTGGCGGGTTTCACTGTAACGGACGGCTTTATCCAGGAGCGCGGCGCGACGAGATGTTTCGGTAAGCTTACGCCATGGACTGCGACAACGGTCTTCAATCACCTGGTAATCAAGCCCTGACGGAAGGGAATAATCACAGACGTTACGCAAAGAAAAAAGTGATACCTGATGTCCACTGTTAATCAGGCCCTGTGCCAGGGTCAGTACTACTTTTTCAGCGCCGCCACCAGGCAGCCCGTCTATTATCATCAAAATACGCTTGGACAAATTATCACCTCAAAGACGCCGCCAGCACTGTGAATGGCCTAAAGCATAAAGCGCACGGCAGTAAACTCGCCATAACAGAGCAAAATAGTGGGGATCTAACGCAGTTTTTCAATAGGGAAAACACCACAACGCTATTTTATTCAAGGCGTTACAAAATAAAGGCCCCGCTGACTACGGGAATTATCTTAGGTTATCAGGCCATTGATGACTACGAATAAAAACCAAACCAATTGCAATTATATTTTTGCGCGGAATGACTACCCTGCGTAACATAGTCAGGATAATCTCTACCGATTATTGGATAAGTCATGGATAAACCGGCATTTTTAATCACTCTCGATACGGAAGGTGACAACCTCTGGCGCAACCGCAGCGGCAATGTCACCACACATAATGTCCGCTTTCTACCGCGTTTTCAGTCGCTTTGCGAGAAATACGCGTTCAAACCGACGTGGCTTACTAATTATGAAATGGCTTGCGATCCGGCTTATGTCGAGTTCGGACGAGATCTTCTTGAGCGTAATCAGGGTGAAATAGGCATGCATTTACATGCCTGGTACAGCCCTCCTGACTATGCACTTACGGAGGATGACTGGCGTTACCAGCCTTATTTGATCGAATATCCAGAGTCGATACTGCACGATAAGGTCGCCTATATGACCGACCTGCTTGAAACGGCATTTGAAACTAAAATGCGTAGTCACCGTGCAGGCCGCTGGGCCTTCAATGAAGTTTATGCACGTGCATTGATCGATCATGGCTATCTGGTCGACTGCTCTGTGACGCCGCGCGTGGACTGGCGTAGTTCTCCCGGTGCTCCCCAGGGGAAAGGCGGTACAGATTACCGCCATTTTCCTGACCAGGCCTACTATGTCGACATCAACGATATTTCCAAGCCTGGCAGCTCAACCTTACTGGAATTGCCGATGAGCATTCAGTACCGGCATGGCATGTTGAAAAACCAGTTTAAAAAAGTCTGGGACAACGTCAGGGGTAAGTCGAGAGGACCTCGGGTAAACTGGCTGCGGCCTGTGGGCGGGAATCTGGCGCAAATGAAGCATGTCGTTGAGCAAACGCTGTCGCAGGGAAACGACTATGTTGAATTTATGCTGCATTCATCGGAGTTTATGCCTGACGGCAGCCCGACGTTTAAAAACGACGCAGACATTGACCGTCTTTACGATGATTTAGAGCAGCTGTTCAGCTGGCTTCAGGAACGTACCCAGGGTATGACCTTGACCGAATATGCCCTGAAGAAAAAAACGGCACTCGGTGCCGTCACTGATTCGCTTCAGGAACAGATTTGCGGGCCTTAAATCGCAACCACGAAAAAAGCGTGTCGACTTCGGGATAGCGCATTTGCCAAAACTTTTTTGTTTTGCAATGGCCCCTACAAAGGCGTGCGGCTGACTTAATGGCCAGCCTGGTTTGTTTATCGTAATGATAATAACCAAAAACCGCTTTCGACATGCTTTTCACTTCATTAAAGCAGTTCACTATCATCCCTGCAGCCAGTCGACGCAGCTCAGTGTCAGACTGTGCCATTGCACACATTTTATTCATGGCGAATAGCATGTCCTCAATGTCACTCATACGGACATTCCGTGTGATGCCCTGCTGATTATCGCGGTAGTAGTAGAGCGTATTTTCAAGATGAGCGATACGCTGTGTTTTGAGATATTGAAATGGCGTAAAGATAACGTCTTCGTAACGTCTGCCGACTTCAAAAGCCTCACCTTCCAGCAGACTGTTTCTGTATATGCGGTTCCATAAATGCCACATCGATCGGATAAAAAGCGGACGCAGACAATTCAGCCCCTGAACGGAAAAATCGTAAGCGACACGTTGAGGCAATTCGTTTTCTGATGCTTCAGGGGGCGTGTTTTCAAAGCGTGCGTAGTTAAAATCAATCAGATCGTCTTGATCGGAGAGTAATAACGGTCGGATAACTGATAGATAATTTTTACTGAGTAGATCATCAGCGTCCAAAAAGGTAATAAATTTTCCTTTAGCTTTTGACAGGCCAACATTGCGGGTTGCGGCAACCCCCTGGTTAGCCTGCTGAATGAATTCAACACAAGCTGAAGGATAAGTCTTGAGAAATTCTTTCACACGCTGGGCTGAAAGGTCTGTCGACCCATCATCGATAATGATGACCTGAATATCAGGGTCAATTTGGGTAAACAAGGATGTCAGACAGGGAACGATATAATCCTGACTATTGTATAAAGGAATAATGATGCTTAGCAGCCAGTCACGCGTTTGCATTACTTCGCTTCCTGTAATACAGACGGTGTTTTAACTAATAAGCCACTGATGATGACGGCCAGACAATAGATGAGGGTTCCCTCAGTGCTGAAAAATATCACGTCGCTCAGGCCATAGGTGATCAAAGATACTGTGACTGCGAAGAGTGCGGGATTGCGGTAAGGCGTGAATGCGCTGCGTAATAAGCAAAGATATAAACCTGCCAACGCTAACAGACCCACAATGCCCTTAATCGAGAACGTTTCCATCAGTTCATTGTGCATATGAACGGTAAGGTAGGTTAATGCCCCATAAAGCGAAGGTTCTTGTGCAACAATCACTTTTGCTTCTGCCGCTCGTTGCTCTGCAGACTCTCCCCACAGGGCTTCAGAGCCCGTGCGAAATGCAACGGTTTGCATGCTTAAGCGTGAGATGATTGAGTTTTCTCCCGTTTGCTCATGCATGTGCGCAATATCCTGATTGAACTGCTGTATACGCATAGTGATGACTTTATGAAAAAGTGCAGCGCTGAGCAGGAGCATGATGGGGACCAGGGTGAACAGAATAATTTTGTGACGACGATTAATCACATGTGTGCTCATGAGTACAATCATTAAAGCCAACACGGGATAAGCCAGCATAGCTGCACGGGTTCCAGTCAACAGAATGGAAGCATAGGTAAAGGCGAAAGCTGCCAAAAAAAGCAACACTCTGTGGCGGGTTCTTAAAAGTAATACGGCTTTAATGAATATCAGATTAACTGCGGTAATGATGTAGGCAGCAACCGTTGCTCGATCAAAATTCAGCTCTACACGCGCTATGTGTAAGAAAACCCCCTGATAAATGGCATAGCTATTTACCGCAAGCCCGCAAGCAAGGGCTGCCAGCACGGTATTTTTTTGTAGCGCTATCTTTGTATTAAGCATCGCCAGTAGAACAAACGCTGCGGCGATTTGTAATCGTCCGGTTGATTGGTACTGCCGGTACAGACTAATGAAATCGCCAGGTTGTTTATACATGGCTGTCCAGATAATGCTGATGATCCCGACAGCAAAAAACGCACAAGGGAGAATCAGGTTTTTTTTGTCAGCAATGTAAAATCTGAGATGAAAAACGATGACCAGAAAAGCCAGATAGCTGGAAAGATAAAAAACGTTCCTGCCAAAGGCCCATCCAAATGGCGAAGTAATAAAAGCGATAGCACATCCGATAAAAATAAGCTGGCTGAAAAAGTTGGCAGGCGCTTCTTTTTTAAAGATTAAATGATTTAGTTTCATTTTTTAATTATAACGTCCTTTAAAGCATCGTTGAATTCTGTCTTAAACAGCGCATAGTCGAAATGTTCTACTGTCCAGGCTTTGGCAGCTTCACTAAATCGCTGATACGTTTCAGGCACCGACAAGACTTCAACCGCGTTGGCGCAATCAATATGTGAAACCAGCCTGGCTTCTTCCATAACATCATGGACAGGTTCGTAGACCTGATAGGGGAAATCAACGCGTATACCAGTTAATTTCTCATGCTCATCAATTGTAACGGAGGGGGGTAATCCAATGCCACACTGCTGATGACCAACGACTTCAGGTTGGCCGTCAATCATGGGGAAAATAACCGGTACACCAAAATAAAGCGCTTCCATACAGGAAAGGCCAAATGGCTCAGTGACAGGTGTACTGAGATAGATATCTGTGCGATTAAAAAAGGCGCTCATATCATGCTGAAAACCGCTGAAGGTAACAAACTGACTAATATTCAAATGCTCAGCAAGCGCCACGAAGGCGTCATGATCGGGCCCTTTTCCCGCAATTTCCAACTCAACGTTGTGTCCACGTTGGCGTAATTCTTTAAGCGTTAAAAGTCCTACGCTAATGCCTTTCAGGCTAACCTGGCGAGATGCCGTTCCTAGCCTGAGCGGATTTTTTAGCGTTCTGATTGCGGAATTTATCCCCTGCGGCAACATGATTCGGTTTATCACGACGTGATGCGGGCAAGGTAGGTTGAAGCGGTGATGCATCACCCGGTTTGACGCGTATGAGGCTGAAATCACGCCGTCCAGCATTGCCATAAAGTTAAGCGTTTTTTTATTTTTTGGATAACGCCATGAGCAGCCATGATCGTAATAGACCAGAGCAGCCCGCCTGGGTTTTGCTGGCAGTCCTGGAATTAAATCCCAAACCACTATTACATCGGCATCACTTGCCTCAATGCGTTTTTTTAGCAAATATTTCCGAAGAAATTGCGGGACTTTATATTTCAGGCCATTTACCCAACGATTGGCAAAGGTGATTTTTTGTTGAGGAATGTGACGACGAATATCATCGTCTATCTCATTACTGATGCATATCACATCATCATTTCCGTCAGAAAAATCATTGATGTACTGCAGGAACAGGCGTTCAACACCACCCATTTTTTCAAGGTTAATGATGTGGAGTTTCTTCATACAAGAATCTCAAAGACCATATCTGCGACGTCCTTAGCGCTAATGTCTGCTAATTTGCTGCCCTCTGCAGGCCGCAAAACATACTGATTTTGCCCATAACCCCCAATCAAACCCGGATCGGTGGGGCCATATAACGTGATATTGGGCCTGTCTAGTGCGGCGGTCAGATGGCTCAGCCCTGTATCTACCGACACTACGGCATCTGCGCCTGCCAACTGCTGTGCTACGGCTTCAAGAGAAAGCTTAGGCAAGACTTCTACGTGCTCAAAACCTTCAGCCAGACGCAGCGCACGCTGATGTTCATGTTCAGCGCCCCACGGCAGCTTTACACGCAAGCCCGCTGGCCGGACACGTTCAATCAACTCTCGCCAGTGAGATTCTGGCCAGTGCTTGTTATCACGGGTAGTGGCATGAAGAAATACCAGATAAGGGCTCTCATGCTGTGATAAGGGCTTCAGAAAATGGCTGGCAATTGCATAATCCCCCTGAGACGGGGGTTTATCGTAACCCAGACTTTTAGCAAACAGCTCACGCGTCCTCTCGACTGCATGTTGTTGCTTGCTGATCTCGTGTTTTTTGTCGTACCACCAGCTGGCGAAAGGTTCTCTCGCACTACGATTGTCCAGGCCGTGCTTAACGCCTTTAGCCAGACGAGTCACAAGCGCGGCGCTCTTAATCAGCCCCTGAGCGTCGATCACGATGTCGTAGTCACGAGACTGAAGCTCACGCTTGAAACGCACGCGCTCTTCACGCTGCAGGCTGCCAAACCAGTGTTTACGCCAGCGTCGAATGGCGACAGGCAGAACCTTATCCACTGCCGGATGCCAGGTCGGGATTTGTGCAAAATTTTCTTCCACCACCCAGTCAAAGCGTATTCCGGGCAGGGCATTCATGGCATCGGTGAGTGCTGGCAGCGTATGCAGGACGTCTCCCATGGAGGAGGTTTTGACGATCAGGACGTGCATGTCCCCTCCTGGACTTCGCGCAACAACGTGCTCAATGTTTCATGAACCTGTGCGGGCTGAATATCGATAAGACTTTGGTGATAGCCCTGCCCGGCATCGCCTTTGCGTACACGATGATAGCCGCTAATTAAACGGAGAATACGTGCCCGGTCAGACAGAGGTGGCGTAAAGTCAGGGCTGCTGGGACCATATAAGGCGACAAGCGGTCGGTTTAACGCTGCGGCAATATGCATCAGGCCCGAATCATTACTGACCACTGCGTGGCACTGAGCCAGCAGAATAACAGCCTGTTCCAGCTGCGTTTCGCCAGCCAGATTGCGGCAATGTGCACGGCTCGCTTCCGGTAGCGAAGACAGGATTTCTTCACCGGTGGAATGATCTTTAGCCGAGCCAAACAGCAGAATCTGATAACCCTCACTGATTAACTGCTGGGCAAGCGTCGCATAGTGAAAATGCGGCCAGCGTTTTGCCGGCCCAAACTCTGCACCGGGACAAAAACCAATCGTCGGCCGCTCGGGAGTCAGCTGAAACTGCGCGGACGTCTCACTTTTTTCCTGTTCACTGACCTGTAGCTGAGGCGTTAGCAGGGGTTGCGGCAGTTCCCGCGCTGAGCGGACTGGTGAGTCATAAGCCAGAGCCACATAGCGCTCAACCATCAGCGGAAACGCGGCTTTATCCAGTACCCGACAATCGTTTAACAGGCCGTAACGCATTTCTCCGCGCCAGCCAATACGGCGCTTGATCCCGGCAAAAAAGGGAACCAGCGCTGATTTAAAAGAGTTGGGTAAAACATAAGCGCGGTCATAATGGCTGGCCTGGAGCGATTTGCCCAGCCGACGGCGCTCGCCAAGCGCTAACGCGCCATGACCCAGCGGCATCGCCAGCGCCTGATTCACTTCAGGCATCCGTGAAAGTAAAGGACGGCACCACGCAGGTGCCATCACATCAATCACTGCGTCAGGATGTTCGGCCTTGAGGGTACGATAGAGACTTTGCGACATCATCATATCGCCGACCCACGACGGGCCGATCACCAGAATTTTCATTACCGGTATCTATTCCTTTAGACGTTGCGATTTAACCAAACCATATATTCAGAAACGCCCTGTGCCACGGTCTTAAACGGTTTGTCGTAACCCGCTGCGCGTAAATTAGACAGGTCGGCCTGCGTGTAAGCCTGGTAGCGGCCTTTCAGCTTGTCAGGGAAAGGAATGTACTCAATCTGGCCTTTCTGGTGAAAATTAAGCACCGCATCTGCCACTTCCTGGAAGGATTCGGCGCGGCCTGTTCCGCAGTTATAGATGCCGGAAATCCCATTCTCCCAGCACCACAGATTCACCGACACCACATCATCGACATGAATAAAATCACGTTTAAAGCCGTCGCTGCCTTCAAACAGCTTTGGATTTTCATCATTGCTAATCTGCGTGTTTAAATGAAACGCCACGCTTGCCATGCTGCCTTTATGACTTTCACGCGGGCCGTAAACGTTAAAGTAGCGAAAGCCGCATACCGGCGAGGAGGCTTCAGGCAGGATCTGACGCACGTAGTGGTCGAACAGCATTTTTGAATAGCCGTAGACATTCAGTGGCTGTTCGTACTGGCGCTCTTCAATGAAATTCTCATTGCGTCCACCATAGGTGGCGGCAGAAGAAGCGTAAAGGAACGGAATTTCACGCTCAAGACAGAAGTGCAGCAGATCTTTAGAGTACTGATAGTTATTATCCATCATGTACTTACCGTCCCACTCGGTGGTGGCTGAGCAGGCACCTTCGTGAAAAACGGCTTCAATCGGACCAAGATCTTCGCCTGACATGATATAGGTCAGGAATTCTTCTTTATCCATGTAATCAGCGATATCCAGATCGGCCAGATTCACGAACTTGGTGCCATCTTTAAGGTTATCCACGACCAGAATGTCGTTGTGACCGCGATCGTTCAGCGTTTTGACAATATTGCTGCCGATCATTCCTGCGCCACCGGTTACGATAATCATACTGTTACCTTTAAAGTTTTGAGTTGAAACGGGACATTTCACACGTAATGCCTACATCATAACATTTCATCCCGCTCCAGACAGCCAGATGACTCTGTAAGGTCCTGCACATCCAACAGAATGGCGTGAACTATGCTGCAAAATTAACATTCTTTTGGTCGATTAAGCGTAGAAAGGCGATATGTTCAGTAATATTTGCCAGATTTCCACCTTATCAGGAGCAGGATAATGCCAGCGCATTTTTACCAACATATCCGGCAGCAACTCGACGCCGCCCAGCGTGAAGGTTTATTCAAAAAAGAACGTATTATTACCTCCGCACAGCAGGCAGAAATTGAGGTCGGGCCTGATCGTCCCGTAATTAACTTTTGCGCGAATAACTACCTGGGGTTGGCCAACCACCCAGCCTTAATTCAGGCAGCCAAAGAGGGCATGGATTCGCACGGTTTTGGCATGGCATCCGTGCGTTTTATCTGCGGTACCCAGGATATACACAAACAGCTGGAAAAAAAGCTCGCCGATTTTCTGGGAATGGAGGACGCCATTCTTTACTCCTCCTGTTTTGACGCCAACGGCGGGCTGTTTGAAACCTTACTGGGCGCGGAAGATGCCATCATCTCTGATGCACTCAATCATGCATCGATTATTGATGGTGTACGCCTGTGTAAAGCACAGCGCTATCGTTACGCTAACAATGATATGGCGCAACTGCGCGACCGCCTGAAGGAAGCCAGGGATAACGGGGCGAAGACCATTATGATTGCCACGGACGGCGTGTTCTCAATGGACGGCGTGATCGCCAATCTGAACGCCATTTGCGATCTTGCAGACGACTATTCCGCACTTGTCATGGTCGATGATTCCCATGCGGTTGGCTTTGTCGGAAGTACCGGTCGCGGAACGCATGAGTATTGCGACGTCATGGGCCGGGTCGACATTATCACCGGCACGCTGGGCAAGGCGCTGGGCGGCGCATCAGGCGGTTACACTGCTGCTAAAGCAGAGGTGGTGGAATGGCTGCGTCAGCGCTCACGGCCTTATCTGTTCTCTAACTCGCTGGCACCGGCAATTGTCGCGGCTTCTCTTCGCGTGCTGGATTTATTAAGCGAAGGCGACGGTTTGCGTCAGCGTTTGTGGGACAACGCACGTTTCTTCCGCGAAAAAATGACATCGGCAGGTTTTACGCTGGCCGGCGCCGATCATGCCATCATTCCGGTCATGCTGGGAGAAGCCAGCGTCGCGCAGGAATTTGCTCAGTTGTTACAACAGGAAGGCATCTATGTCACCGGGTTTTTCTATCCGGTTGTGCCAAAAGGTCAGGCACGCATCCGAACCCAAATTTCAGCAGCGCACAGCCAGCAGCAACTCGAAAAGGCGGTGGCAGCTTTCACGCGCATTGGTAAACAACTTGGCGTCATTGCCTGAGGATTAACCATGAAAGCACTGGCTAAGTTGAAAAAAGAGCAGGGCATCTGGATGGTGACTGATGCGCCAGTTCCCGAGCCGGGTCACAACGATCTGCTGATAAAAATTCGTAAAACCGCCATCTGTGGGACAGACGTACATATTTACAACTGGGACGACTGGTCGCGTAAAACCATCCCGGTCCCCATGATTGTCGGCCACGAATATGTCGGTGAAGTGGTGGCTATTGGTCAGGAGGTTAAAGGGTTTAACATAGGCGATCGGGTTTCGGGTGAGGGGCATATCACCTGTGGGCACTGCCGAAACTGCCGCGCAGGCCGTACCCATCTCTGTCGAAATACCCAAGGCGTTGGCGTTAACCGCCAGGGATGCTTTGCAGAGTATCTGGTTATTCCCGCCTTTAATGCATTCAAAATTCCCGACAATATTTCCGACGAGCTGGCAGCGATTTTTGATCCCTTCGGCAACGCGGTACATACCGCCTTATCCTTCGACCTGGTCGGTGAAGACGTACTCATTTCCGGTGCCGGCCCTATTGGTATTATGGCGGCTGCGGTGTGCCGCCATGTCGGTGCGCGGAATGTCGTGATCACGGACATTAATGACTACCGGCTTGAACTGGCCCGCAAGATGGGCGTGACCTGCGCGGTCAATGTCGCCAGGGAAGATCTGCGTGAAGTCATGCATGCGCTGGACATGAAAGAAGGCTTTGACGTGGGATTAGAAATGTCAGGTGCACCGCCCGCTTTCCGAACCTTGCTTGAGGTGATGAATCACGGTGGGCGGTTGGCCTTACTGGGCATTCCTCCGGGAGAAATGGCTATTGACTGGAATCTGGTGATCTTTAAAGGACTGTTTATTAAGGGCATATATGGGCGTGAGATGTTCGAAACCTGGTATAAGATGGCCGCGCTGATTCAGTCAGGTTTGGATCTCACCCCGATTATCACTCACCGTTACCCGATTGATGACTTCCAGCAGGGTTTTGATGAAATGCGCTCGGGGCAGTCTGGAAAGGTGATTCTGGACTGGACGTCGCCTTGATCGCCCGAGTAGCGAGTAAGAAAGATAACGTTTGTCTGCGTAATGTGATTGCTCAGCACCAGGTTTAATGCCTGGTGCTGAGTGTTTTAGAACAGTTCATCAATACGATGATAAAGCGGACTTTCTGTAATGCTTTCACCAATAACGCTCAGCGCACGGCTAGCCGGAACTGGTGCCAGCGGCTGCTTCACTTTACATTCACCAGGCGGCTGGAAGCCCTGAAGTGGCTTGCTGTGTGGTGTGATTTTGGCTGGCGATGCGTTGCCGTTGCGTAGCGGTTCATTCAACAACTGACCCGGCGTTACCAGGGTGATATCTGCGGGCAGCGAGGGCAACATTTGTTGCAGCACCCGCACGGTATTGGGATGCGGATGACCGATCGCAATCGCGTAGCCATCACGCTGGGCCAGAGTGACTGCCCGGCTGAACTGCTGTCGAATCGCATTGATATCCTGACTGTCATCTAAAAATACGCGACGCTTAAGCACCCTGACGTGCGTTCCCTGTGCGGCCTGCAGTGACTGGCTGTTACCAATCGTCATGCTGTCGAGAAAGTACAGATTGTACTGATTCAGCGCCTGCATGACTTTTTGCATACCCGGCAGGCTCGATGTCATTTTGCTGCCCATATGGTTATTCAGCCCCACTGCATAGGGGACATTGTTGACCGCACTACGGATGATGCGATCGATTTCCGTGCGGCTCATTTCAGGCGTTAAGGTGTTTTTCTCAAGCGGTTGCTTACTTAACGGCGCCATAGGCAGGTGAATCAGAACTTCACGGCCGCCCTGATGCGCTTTGATGGCCATCTGACGTGCATAGGGCGCATCAGGAAGCACCGCGACAGAGATCGCCTGCGGCATTTGCAGCACTTTATTTTCTTCCGTGGGTCGATAGCCGAAATCATCAATGACGATGGCGAGCTTAGCGGCCTGGGACGCGAAACTGAGCAACAGTCCGCACAGCAAGGCGGTAATCTGGTAACGATGAACTAACACTTATTTTCCCAACCACGGAACTGGATTGACCGCTTTACCCTGACGTCGGATTTCAAAATAGAGCGAAGGCGTGCCGCGACCACCGCTGGTGCCCACCAGCGCAATGGGCTGACCGGCCTTCACCTGGGCACCTACGCTGACGAGGGCGCTTTGGTTATAGCCATACAGACTCATATCTCCTTTACCATGCTCGATAACTACGACCAGACCATAGCCCTGCAACCAGTCGGCCATCAATACACGACCATCGGCAATGGCTTTGACCTCTGTGCCTTCCGGAGCCGCAATGACCAGGCCTTTCCAGCGTAATTCGCCTTGCAGTTCCTCACCGAACCGATGTTCGACGCGTCCGCGTACCGGCCAGATATCCTGACCGTTGGGCCGTCCCAGTCCGCCCGTTCGCGCCATCAGCTCGCGCTCGCTTTGTGTTGGCTGATAACTGGAGCCTTTCGCTTTCGCCTGCACCTGACGCTGACGCACTTTTTCTGCCTCACGTGCCTCACGGGCGGCGCGTTCACGGGCTTCTCGCTCGGCACGAGCGATTTTATCTTGCAGGCGGCTTTCGTTCTGGCGCATCTCAACCAGGTCAGCCTGATCCTTCTGCAGTGCGCTTTCCAGAGACGTGAGCGTTTTTTTACGCGCGGCGCTGGCTTGCTGGAGTTTGTCTTGTTGTTCTTGCTGCTGGGTTAACAGCGTTTTCTGCTGTTGTTGCTTTTGTTCCAGCGAGGCGCGCTGTTGGGCTAATTCCTGACGGGTGGTTTGCAGGGCGGTGATATTTTCCTGACGTGCGGTGTTCAGATAGCCAAAGTAAGCGAGGATACGTTCGCTACGCTGACTCTCTTCACCGCCTAACAGAAGTTGCAAACCTTTGTGCTGCCCCTGGCGAAAGGCGGCGTCCAGCTGTTCAGCAAGCAGCTTTTCCTGCTGGGCCTGCTGCTTTTCAAGACGGGAAACCGAGGCGGTGACCTGGGTAATCTCACCCTTCAGGGCCGACAGGCTGTTACGGGTTTCCCGTAGCTGTCGACTTGCCTGAGCAATGATCTTTTCCTGACTTTGTAGCTGATTAAGTAACTGGCTGCGCTGAACCTTTTGGGCTTTTACGCTTTTTTCTTTTTCGGCAATTTCTTGCTGGATAGATTTCAGCTGGGCTTTGTTGTCATCCGCCGATAAGCCGGGTAGAGGAAACAACAATATGCCCGCATAAAGCAGGCTAAAAGACAGGGCGGACAAGCGTGTAAACAACGGCAGGGGACGACCGTTGTAACGAGTCCATGTTGGTAGAACGGTTGTCTTTCCCTTCATAGGCCGATGATTATTCCACGATGAACAGTTGCTTACCAGCATTGCCGACCGGCTTTTGCTTTCTCAGTGCGATCCATTTTCATCAGGACAAGGGACAAGCGCCACGACATTTTTGCCATTCAGCCAATTTTTTTGGAAAATGACGCACAAATCGTCACTCTGTCCGCTTAGCGTCTGTACATGCGAAGTGGCGCAGGTATACTCAGAAGCCTTGTTTTAGCTTATTAGCCCGGTCTGGAGTCGTTACCCCTCATGCAAGAAATTATGCAGTTTGCAAGCAATCACCCCATCCTGAGTCTGGCATGGGTCGTCTTACTCGTACTGGTGATTGTGACTACCGTTAAAGGAATGTTCTCTAAAGTAAAAACTATCAGTCGAGGCGAAGCAACCCGACTCATTAACAAAGAGGACGCGGTAGTGGTAGACGTGCGTTCGCGTGATGATTACCGCAAGGGGCACATTTCGGGCGCGATAAATGTGGCTGCAGCAGATATCAAGAAAGGCAGTTTAGGCGAGTTGGAAAAGCATAAAGCACAGCCCATAATTGTTGTATGCGCAACCGGACAAAGCGCGGCAGATCCTGCTGCCCATCTGAGCGCGGCTGGATTTACCCAGGTTGCCGTTCTGAAAGACGGTATCAGTGGTTGGAGCGGCGAAAATCTGCCGTTGGTTCGCGGTAAATAATCATCCTGAGGTCCCTATGGCAAATGTTGAAATTTACATCAAAGCAACCTGTCCTTATTGCCACCGGGCAAAAGCGCTGCTGAGTCAAAAAGGCGTGGCGTTTCAGGAGATTCCCATTGATGGGGACATGGCAAAACGCGAAGAGATGATTAAGCGCAGTGGCCGGACTACCGTGCCGCAGATCTTTATCGACGGTCAGCATATTGGCGGCTGCGACGATCTGATGGCGCTCAACGATCGTGCAGGTTTAGATCCGTTACTTCAGGCGTAATTACGCCAGACATATTAACTTACAGGACTTAGTCACATGTCAGAACATAACACCAACGAAATGCAATTTCAGATTCAGCGCGTTTACACGAAAGACATTTCTTTTGAAGCGCCGAACGCGCCACAAGTGTTTCAGAAAGAGTGGGAACCAGACGTTAAGCTGGATCTGGACACGGCTTCTTCGCAGCTGGCTGATGAAGTGTATGAAGTGGTGCTGCGTGTGACTGTAACCGCGACCGTTGGCGAAGATACCGCTTTCCTGTGTGAAGTGCAGCAGGCGGGCATTTTCACCATCGGCGGTATCGACGGCACTCAGATGGCGCATTGCCTGGGCGCTTACTGCCCGAATATTCTGTTCCCTTATGCCCGTGAATGCATCACCAGTCTGGTTTCTCGTGGTACGTTCCCGCAGCTTAACCTCGCGCCGGTGAACTTTGATGCGCTGTTTATGAACTATCTGCAGCAGCAGCAAGGCGAAGAAGGTGCCGCGCAACATCAGGATGCCTGATGACTACTCACGCTTCGATTAGCGTCATCGGTGCCGGTTCGTACGGCACCGCTTTGGCGATTACGCTGGCCCGTAATGGCCATCCCGTGTTGTTGTGGGGCCATAATCCCGCCCACATGGCACAGCTGCAGTCAGACCGCTGCAATCTCGCTTTCCTGCCTGATGTTCCCTTTCCCGATAATCTGACGATTGAACCCGATCTCGCCAGGGCCATTGCGGCCAGCCGCGATCTACTGGTGGTCGTACCCAGCCACGTCTTTGGCGAAGTGCTGACGCAGATCAAACCTGGCTTACGTGAGGACTCGCGTATCGTCTGGGCGACGAAAGGGCTGGAAAAAGAAACCGGTCGTTTGCTGCAGGACGTCGCCCGGGAAATCCTGGGTGAGGCCATTCCGCTGGCGGTGATATCTGGCCCAACCTTCGCGAAAGAACTGGCCGCGGGTTTACCTACGGCGATTGCGCTGGCGGCAACCGATACGCAGTTTGCGGATGATTTGCAAACGCGGTTGCACTGCGGCAAAAGTTTCCGCGTGTATAACAATCCCGATTTTATCGGGGTTCAGCTGGGTGGCGCGGTTAAAAATGTGATCGCGATTGGTGCTGGGATATCGGACGGTATCGGATTTGGCGCGAATGCACGAACGGCATTAATCACCCGTGGACTGGCAGAGATGAGCCGTCTTGGCGCAGCGTTGGGTGCCGATCCCACGACGTTTATGGGGATGGCAGGCCTGGGCGATCTGGTGCTTACCTGTACCGATAATCAGTCGCGTAACCGCCGCTTTGGCATGATGTTGGGGCAGGGCGAAGAGGTCGATGGCGCACAACGCATTATCGGACAAGTTGTAGAAGGTTACAGAAATACGAAAGAAGTCAAAGCGCTGGCTGCACGTGTCGGGGTTGAAATGCCCATTACGGAGCAGATTTATCAGGTGCTCTATTGCGGAAAACCGGCACGAGATGCAGCATTAAGCCTGCTGGGGCGTTCGAGGAAGGACGAAAACAGTACAAACTAAAGCAGGAAGCCAGGCATCATAACCTGCAGCGCCGATCAAGGCGCTTTTTTATCGGGAGAAAACAGCATGTCGTCTGATGAGTTAGAACTGGTCTGGGACAATATCAAGGCGGAAGCACGCGCGCTGGCAGACTGCGAGCCGATGCTGGCCAGCTTTTACCATGCGACATTGCTTAAGCATGAGAATCTTGGCAGTGCTCTGAGCTATATGCTGGCCAATAAGCTGGCGAATCCGATCATGCCTGCTATCGCTATTCGTGAAGTGGTAGAAGAAGCATACCGTGAAGATCCCTCAATGATTGCGTCTGCTGCTTGTGATATTCAGGCGGTTCGCCTGCGCGATCCTGCGGTTGATAAATACTCCACGCCGCTGCTTTATCTGAAAGGCTTTCATGCGCTTCAGGCGCATCGTATCGGGCACTGGCTGTGGAATGAAGGCCGACGCGCTCTGGCCGTTTATCTGCAAAACGAAGTCTCAGTCTCCTTTGCGGTTGATATTCACCCGGCTGCCAAAATTGGTCATGGGATCATGCTGGATCATGCCACCGGGATTGTGATCGGTGAAACCGCCGTTGTGGAAAATGATGTATCAATCCTGCAGTCAGTAACGCTTGGCGGCACCGGAAAAACCAGCGGCGACCGCCATCCGAAAATTCGTGAAGGGGTGATGATTGGCGCGGGTGCGAAAATCCTCGGTAATATCGAGGTAGGCCGTGGTGCCAAGATTGGTGCCGGCTCCGTGGTGTTGCAATCTATCCCGCCACATACCACCGCCGCCGGGGTTCCTGCGCGCATCGTCGGCAAGCCCGGCAGTGAAAAGCCGTCAATGGATATGGATCAACACTTTAACGGTAACGGTGCAGGCTTCCAGTTTGGCGATGGTATTTAAGATTTAATCAGTGCGCCAGCATAGTCGAGTTGGCGCCACGCTTCGTAAACCACTACCGATACCGCGTTGGACAGGTTCATGCTACGGCTTTCCGCCATCATCGGAATGCGGATTTTTTGCGCTGCGGGCAGAGCCTGTAATATCTCTGCGGGTAACCCGCGGCTTTCCGGTCCAAACAGCAAATAATCCCCAGACTGATAGTTGACCGCACTGTGTGCGGGCGTGCCTTTGGTGGTCAGCGCAAACAGGCGCTCAGGCTGCTCGGTAGCGATGAAAGCCTGATAGTCAGCATGAAATTTGATCGCGGTAAATTCGTGATAGTCCAGCCCGGCGCGACGCAGGCGCTTATCGTCCCAGGCAAAGCCCAGTGGCTCAATCAGGTGGAGCTGAAAACCGGTATTGGCGCACAGGCGAATAATATTGCCGGTGTTAGGTGGGATTTCTGGTTCAAATAATACGATGTTAAGCATAAGGCCCCCGATAACGAGGGCCGAAGCATAGCAAATTATTGCCTTGCAGAGGAGTAAAGTGGTAGCCAGATAGTGAGGCGCAGTCCACCCAGCGGGCTGTCATCCGCTTTGACCCACCCGCGATGTTGCTGTATTGCCGTTTCCACAATCGCCAGCCCCAGGCCGGTACCGCCGGATTCCCTGTCCCGCGCTTCATCAGTGCGGTAGAAAGGACGAAATATCTGCTCGCGATCCTCCGGGCTGACGCCAGGACCGTCATCATCAACGTGCACGGTAATACCCGAGATATCCACGGAGAAACTGACGCTGATATGCGTGTGCGAGTAGCGCAACGCATTACGGACGATGTTCTCCAGCGCGCTTTCCAGCGCATGTGGATTGCCGTATAGCGGCCAGGGGCCTGGAGGATAAGGAATCTCCAGCGTCTTGCCCATTTGTTCCGCTTCAAACCTGGCGTCTTCCAGCACGTCATTCCAGAGCTGGTTTGCCTTCATGGCTTCGCTGACCAGCGCGTTCTTATGCTGGGTTCTCGACAGCACCAACAGGTCATTAATCATGCCGTCAAGCCGCTGAGCTTCCATCTCAATGCGCTCCAGCTCTTTGCCTTCACCCTGACGGCGACGCAGCAGGGCGGTAGCCAGCTGAAGTCTCGTCAGCGGCGTACGCAATTCGTGGCTGATATCGGAAAGCAGACGTTGCTGACCGTTCATCATGCGCTCCAGCGCACTCACCATTTGATTGAAGCTGGAACCGGCGGCCAGAAACTCCTGCGGGCCCGATTCCAGTTCAGGATGTTGACGCAGGTTGCCGCTGGCCACTTCATCCGCAGCGTATTTGAGTTTACGTGCAGGACGCGCCAGGCTCCACGCCAGCCAGAGCAGAAGCGGTGAGCTAATCAGCATGGTAACGATAAGCAGTAGCAAAGGCCGGTCAAACAGCAGGTTGATAAAGTCCAGTTGAGAACTGCTGGCAGGCCGAATCAGGTAAAGCTGATAGTTATCCTCCCCATCCCGAACGGCGAAAGGGCCCACCATTTCGACGCGACCATACTTTTTCTTCTGTGGATGATCGGCATTGTCTGACTGACCGATGAAGTTACGGATAACCTGCATTTCATTATGCTGCGCGCCAATAACCCGGCCTTCGCTGGTGACTAACAGCAAGCGCTGACCGGGCGGTGCCCATTTCTCAATCGCGCGAAATAAGCGCCGCCACCACATCAAATCGTTAGGGGGATCGCGCATTAACTCCGCTTCAACGTGCTGCTCTATCATCGTCCCCTGACGCTGCTCACTCTCCATCAGCGACGTCATCTGACGTGAATCAAGCTTGGGTACCATGAGCACCAGCATCAATACCAGTGCCAGCGTCAGCCAGAAAATAGCAAAGATGCGGGTAGTCAAACTTCCTATCATGATGCAGAAACCATCAGATAGCCGCGGCCACGTAATGTCTTAAACCACGGATGTCCGTCACGGCGGTCAGGGAGCTTACGGCGCAGGTTAGAGATGTGCATGTCAATGGCGCGGTCAAAAGGCGTAAGGCGTTTGCCCAGCACTTCCTGGCTAAGGTGCTCGCGAGAGACAACCTGCCCAAGATGCTGTGCCAGAAGATAAAGCAGGGTGAATTCCGTTCCGGTGAGATCCAGCGTCTCGCTGTCGAAACTGGCTTCCTGACGGCCCGGATTCAGGCGCAGGCAGTCAACTTCCAGCGTGGGTGAACTGTTATCGTGCTGTTGCTGCTGTTCACTCCAGTTTGAACGGCGCAGGATAGCGCGAATACGCGCGACCAGCTCACGATCGTTAAAGGGTTTAGGCAGATAGTCATCGGCACCCAGTTCAAGGCCCAGCACGCGATCCAGTTCGCTTCCGCGTGCGGTAAGCATAATGACGGGCGTCTGATATTGCTGGCGTAATTCTTTCAGGGTGTCGATACCGTTTTTCTTCGGCATCATGACATCCAGTAAAAGCAGATCAATTGAGTTATCAAGCAGGTTCAACGCTTGTTCACCATCGCTGGCGACCACGACTTCAAACCCTTCCATTTCCAACAGCTCTTTCAAAAGCGAAGTTAATTCGCGGTCATCATCTACCAACAGGATTTTATTCATTTTTGTAGCCCTCCGCAGGCAAAATAGCGTGTTCCCATGATACCAATCCATCGATTTACGTACTTTTACACCCCCTGACGGATGTTTGCAGCTATCGCCGTACACTGGCTATCGTTGAATCGCAAAACAGAACGAACTGGAGTAAACGATGCGCAAATTAACCGCCGTCGTTATTGCCTCAGCGATGGTTCTCTGTAACGCCAGCGCAAGAGCAGCAGAGCCGATGGCGCCTGATGATGTGCATCACGGCGAATTTACGACAGGCAGTATGACGCAAAATTCGCAAAGTCACATGTTCGACGGCATTGAGTTGACGGAACATCAACGGCAGCAGATGCGTGACCTTATGCAGCAAGCCCGACACGATCGTCCGGCAACGAATATTGATGATATCGCAGCCATGCATGATTTAGTGACTGCAGATAATTTTAACGAAGCGGCCATCCGCAGTAAGGCAGAAGCCATTGCCAGAGTTCAGGTAGAGCAGCAGGTTGAGATGGCGCGCGTTCGTAATCAGATGTACCACCTGTTAACGCCGGAGCAGCAGGCCGCGTTACAAAAGAATTATGAGCGGCGTATAAATTCATTACGCAAGCTTTCGAATCTGCAGCCAGCATCATCGCTGCAACCCGTGAGTCGTACCAGTAGTAACCAGTAGTAAATAGTATCCCTGTTTTCCTTGCCATAGACACATCCCTGTCTTCCCCCTCATGATGAGGGGGTTTTTTTTATCAGGTACTTATCCAAAAATCCTTTAAAATCAGTGCGTGACTAAAAACACGCTAAGCATTTGCAGACAGGTATAAGCGCCGCTGGTGTAGACAATATGTAGACAACGTTAGCTACACATTGAGGCCACCTTCAAGCGGATTACGCGTAATCGCATCCCTCAAATCGTTAGGTGCAAGATGGGCATAAGCTGCCGTTTGCTCAATCCTCGCATGGCCTAAAATCGCCTGTACCGATATGAGATTTCTGCCGTCTATCATGACCAACGACTGAACGTATGCCGCAAGATATGCATAGCTTGATGCCTGGGTATATCTGGCTTCGCCAGTTTCATTAATTTGCAGAATTGTTCCTGGCTCACTTTGAACCAAAGATCCCTTTTCATCTCATGATGTTTTTTATCTGCGATTTATCATTTACGATGAATTTACAATTTATCGGATAGTTAAAAAAATAGAAAACACCGTTGGTTTTATTCCTGTTTTTCAGGGTGCTGTTTTTCTTGCGCGTTTTACCATCGAAGATATTTCACTTTTCTTTCATCTTTTAAATACATGATAAGTAAAACTTATTTAACTTCCTGCTTTGTTTTTATTTATATTTCAATCAGCTGCAAATATCCCGCTCCGCTTGCACGCTAATTGCGCAGTTCTACACTTAAGTTGTCTCAGCATGGAAGCCGATGTACTTACGAAATTAACGGAGAGCAGCAACCACATCATGTAGTCCGAATTAACCTATTAACGGAGTAAATTATGGCAGAGCATCGTGGTGGTTCAGGTAATTTCGCAGACAACCCGCAAAAAGCGTCTGAAGCCGGTAAAAAAGGCGGTAAGAGCAGCGGCACTGGCGGCGGCGGTAATTTTAAAAATAACCCCGAAAAAGCCTCCGAAGCGGGCAAGAAAGGCGGCAAAAAGTAACGGCTGCTAAGCACTGAACCAAATCTGCACGTTGATTTGGCGCTTACCCAAGGTAGGCAATTCGCCCCGTCTCTCTATGAGGACGGGGCGAAGTACTTTTTTTCCCTTCAGAAATGCCATTTCATCCTGTTTCTTCGCCGTTCAGACAGTCAGGCGCGACGCCTTCTGTAGTGTTAAACTTAGCCTTTCTCTCATACTGCGTTACGTTTCAGTAATATGTCTATGGAGTTTGGCATGCAGGCTTCGTACGGAAAGTTAATCCAGTCTGCGGCAGTCGCGGCGACGCTGCTGGCTTCCGTCTTATTGGTTGTGAAGATTTTTGCCTGGTGGTACACCGGATCGGTTAGCCTGCTGGCCGCGCTGGTCGATTCCCTGGTGGATATTGCCGCCTCGCTGACCAACCTGCTGGTAGTGCGTTATTCCTTACAGCCCGCCGATGACGATCATACATTTGGGCATGGTAAAGCGGAGTCGCTGGCCGCGCTGGCCCAAAGCATGTTCATTTCGGGTTCAGCCCTTTTCCTCTTTCTTACGGGTATTCAACATCTCGCTTCCCCTAACGAACTGCGCTCGCCGGGCATCGGAATTGTTGTCACCGTCGTAGCGCTGGTTTCGACATTAGTACTGGTCACCTTCCAGCGCTGGGTCGTGCGTAAAACCCGGAGTCAGGCCATTCGTGCAGATATGCTGCACTATCAGTCAGATGTGTTTATGAACGGAGCTATCCTGGTGGCGCTGATATTAAGCAGCTACGGTTTCACGCGCGCTGATGCACTGTTTGCGTTAGGGATTGGCGTCTATATTCTTTTTAGTGCGCTGCGGATGGGCCATGAAGCCGTTCAGTCTTTACTGGACAGAGCATTACCCGATGAAGAGCGGCAACAAATTATTGCGATTTCCCTCAACTGGCCGGGTGTGCAGGGCGTACACGATGTGCGTACGCGTCAGTCCGGCCCGACAAAGTTTATCCAGCTTCACGTTGAGCTCGAAGATCAGTTACCACTCGTCCAGGCTCATCGTATTGCCGATCAGGTAGAGAAAGCGCTGCGAAAAGCGTTTCCCGGTTCTGACGTCATTATTCATCAGGATCCCTGTTCTGTGGTACCGTTTGAAAAGCAGGATTCTTTTAACTTTTAACTTACATGAATTAAGTTAATAAAATGGAAACGGCACGTTTTTAACATTGCTGCAAAAAATTAGTGAAAAGTTGTCTGACCTGAATCAATTCAGCCGCAGGCCTTTGATATACTATCTGCCATTATATGTTGCGCTCATCACAATCGTGTTTATCAGCGTTGAACAGGCCGGATTAACCCTTAGCTTCGAACAATCCAGAGGTTGTCATGATCAAAAAAATTGGTGTACTGACCAGCGGCGGTGACGCCCCAGGCATGAACGCAGCCATTCGCGGCGTGGTTCGCTCCGCGTTAAGTGAAGGGCTGGAAGTTTTTGGTATCTATGACGGCTATCAGGGTTTGTACGAAGACCGCATGATCAATCTCGATCGTTACAGCGTATCTGACATGATCAATCGCGGCGGCACTTTTTTGGGTTCAGCGCGTTTTCCTGAGTTTCGTAACGATGATGTCCGTCAGGTGGCCATTGAAAACCTGAAAAAGCGCGGTATTGATGCGTTAGTCGTGATCGGCGGGGACGGTTCCTATATGGGCGCCAAGCGACTGACCGAGATGGGGTTCCCCTGTATCGGCCTGCCAGGCACGATCGATAACGATGTTGCCGGCACCGATTACACCATTGGCTACTTTACCGCACTGGAGACGGTGGTGGAGGCGATTGACCGCCTGCGTGATACTTCTTCATCACACCAGCGCATCTCCATCGTTGAAGTGATGGGCCGTTACTGTGGCGATTTGACCCTGGCTGCCGCTATCGCTGGTGGATGCGAGTTTATCGTGTTGCCAGAAATTCCCTATACCCGTGAAGAGCTGGTGGCAGAAATTAAGGCCGGCATCGCGAAAGGTAAAAAGCATGCGATTGTTGCTATCACTGAACATATCTGTGATATCGACGATCTGGCGCGGTTTATCGAGACCGAAACGAAGCGCGAAACGCGCGCGACGGTACTTGGCCACATTCAGCGTGGCGGTGCGCCGTGCGCATATGATCGTATTCTTGCCTCCCGCATGGGCGCGTATTCCATTGAACTGCTCATGCAGGGCTACGGTGGCCGCTGTGTGGGTATTCAGAACGACAAAATGGTGCACCATGACATCATTGATGCGATCGAGAACATGAAGCGTCCATTCAAGCGTGATTGGATGGATACCGCGAAGCAGCTTTACTGATTTCACCGCATTAACGGGCATGCTCTTCAGGCATGCCCTTATACCTTCCGTATATTCCCCAAAGTTATAACCGCTTATTTTTAATTCTTTTAGCTCTGAAAAAGTTTATGTCACGCTTGTCCCATAATGAACTGGGAGAGTGCGCAATGAATAAATGGGCCATCGGTATTAGCTTGTTACTGGCATCAGGCAGTGTTCTGGCGAAGGATATTCAGCTGTTAAACGTTTCTTACGATCCCACCCGTGAGCTGTATGAGCAGTACAACAAGGCCTTCAGTGCGCACTATAAACAGGAAACGGGCGATAATGTGGTGATCCGTCAGTCGCATGGCGGCTCAGGCAAGCAGGCCACATCAGTGATAAACGGCATTCGTGCTGACGTCGTGACGCTGGCGCTGCAGTCTGATATTGATGCGATTGCTGAACGTGGCCGCATTGATAAGAACTGGATTAAGCGTCTGCCGGATAACTCGGCACCTTATACTTCCACGATTGTGTTCCTGGTCCGCAAGGGTAATCCAAAAGGGATCCATGACTGGAACGATCTGATCAAACCTGGCGTTTCCGTCATCACGCCTAATCCAAAAACCTCAGGTGGTGCACGCTGGAATTACCTGGCAGCCTGGGGCTGGGCGTTGGATCACAACAACGGCGATCAGGCAAAAGCGCTAAGCTATGTCAAAGCCCTGTTTAAAAATGTTGAAGTGCAGGATTCCGGTGCGCGCGGTGCGACCAACACCTTCGTTGAGCGCGGCATTGGTGATGTTCTGATCGCCTGGGAAAATGAGGCGTACCTGGCCGTGAATAAGCTGGGCAAAGACAAGTTTGAGATCGTTACCCCAAGCGAGTCTATTCTGGCAGAGCCGACGGTTTCCGTGGTGGATAAAGTGGTTGATGAGAAGGGAACGCGCCCAGTGGCTGAGGCCTATCTGAAGTATCTCTATTCGACCGAGGGACAGACGATTGCAGCCGAGAATTACTATCGTCCGCGCAATGCTGAGGTTGCGAAGAAGTTTGCCAGCACCTTTGCCCCTGTAAAATTGTTTACTGTGGACGAGAAATTCGGCGGTTGGGCTAAGGCACAAAAAACCCACTTCGCGGATGGCGGCACCTATGACCAGGTCATGAAGCCGTAACGATCGCCTGACACAATCTAAACCAGCGGAAACGCTGGTTTTTTTATGCGTGACATTCCGGCGCTGTCAGGCGAGGATGCTGATTGATTCAGTATGGAGAGGGTAACTATGCAGGCAAATCGTCGGGCCTTCATCATCATTGCGTTTCTGCTGGTGCTTGTCGTGGCAGGAATGGGGATAGCTTCCCTTCATGTTAAAGGCAATGCCGATGCGCTTTGGCAGATCGTCAGCGAAAAGTGCGTACCCAATCAGCAGAATAACGGGCAACCCGCGCCTTGCCTGCGAGTTGATCTGCAGCAGCGTTATACACTGCTCAAAGACCGTAACGGCCCCTTGCAATACCTGTTAATTCCCGTTGATAAGATAACCGGCATCGAAAGCCCGCGGTTGCTCAGCACAGCCACACCCAATTTTTTCAGCTTTGCCTGGCAGGACAGAGGCGTAGTGGCGCAGAAATTCGGCTCGCCCATTAAAGACACCGTGCTGTCGCTGGCGATCAACTCCGAGTACGGCCGAACTCAGAATCAGCTCCATATTCATATTTCCTGCTTACGGCCCGATGTCCGTCAGCAACTGGATGGACTGGCACCGACTCTCAATGCGCAGTGGAAGGATGTTACCTTTCTGAACCATCACTATATTGTGCGGGTGCTCAGTCAGGCGGAACTGGATCAACAGAGTGTCTTTATCCGGTTAGCGTCTGAAGTCCCGGATGCTAAGAATGCGATGGGGAAATACGGTATGGCACTGGCAAGCTTACCCGATGGTCGTCTGGTGCTGATGGCGGTAGCGCGCAACTGGCTTTTGCTGAATAAGGGATCGGCAGAGGAGGTGCAGGATCACGACTGCGCCCTGCTGCAACCCATAAAAAAAGCGGCCTGATGAGGCCGCTTATGCTGTGCTCAATCGCCGGTTAGCGTTGTTTAGCCGCCGCAGCAGCTTTAACGATCACGGCAAACGCATCGGCTTTCAGCGACGCGCCGCCAACCAGGGCACCGTCGATGTCCGGCTGAGTAAACAGCTCGGCAGCGTTTTTATCGTTAACTGAGCCGCCGTACTGAATAATCACTTGCTCAGCGATAGCCGCATCTTTTTTGGCAATGTGGTCACGAATAAATTTGTGAACGGCCTGCGCCTGAGCAGGTGTGGCTGACTTCCCGGTACCGATCGCCCATACCGGCTCGTAAGCGATGACCGCGTCTTTAAACGCTTCTGCACCCTGCGTGGTCAGCACCGCATCAAGCTGGCGTGCACAGACTTCTTCGGTTTTGCCCGCTTCGTTTTCCGCTTCGGTTTCACCGATGCACAGAACCGGCACCAGGCCAGCGGTTTTCAACACGGCATATTTTTTCGCAATGAATTCGTCACTCTCTTTGTGATAAGTGCGACGTTCTGAGTGACCAATGATGATGTATTTCGCGCCGATATCTTTCAGCATTTCAGCGGACACTTCGCCGGTAAATGCGCCAGAGAGGTTTACATCAACGTTTTGAGCACCCAGAGCGATGTGGCTACCGGAGATGGCGTGTTTAGCCTGATCAAGATAGAGCGCGGGCGGTGCAATAGCGACGCCACAACCCTCAACGCCCGACAGTTCTTTGCGCAGACCGTCGATCAGTTCGGCTGTCATATGCTTGCTGCCATTCAACTTCCAGTTACCCATAACCAGTGGATGTCGCATTCTATCCTCCGCATAACGCGATACATGAAATGGCGCTGCCCCGGGGCAACGTTGTCTGCCAGACAGTATAGAGATCAAATAACGTCGTGGCTTTGCTTTTCGTCATTTTTGCCCCGTCCATCAGGGCGCAGCCAGCGCAAGTTTTACCGGCTCAATGGCAAAGGTTAATCCTTTATCCCCGTTATCAGACACCACAAAACGCAGTGCGCCTTCAACGTGCTCGTAGTATCGTGAGCCTTTGCCCGCTTTAAGTAATGTTTCCAGCTTTTTACGCCCTTCTTCTGGCGTGAGTCCCGGCACAAAAAAACGTAATATTGCGGTCATATAATCCATGGCTCTGGCCTGGGACGCACTTTGATCCGGGCCCGGAACCGGAAGCCAGGTGACCTGCAGCGTTTTAATTTTACCTGTGCCAGGCTCAAGCGCGGTCGAGGAGTAAAGCGTTTCGTTGATCTTGGTGGCTGCCCGCGTCAGATCGGTTTTCTCATCGCGGGAGTCAATGGCGCGATACTCCAGTAGCGGCAGTTGAGGGTTCGCGAGATTATATTTTTCACGAAACTGGCCGATAGTCATATCCAGCGTGGGCGCGCCTGTTAACAGATAGGGCGCGGTAGGCATATGTTCGGCCTTGTCGAGTGGCGGCGGATCGGCAGCAAATACCGGAACCGTCAGCGCAAGACTCAGCAACAGTGCGCCTGGCAAATTCTTCATTTTGTCGGCCCTGACCAATAAACTCGGAATCAAATTAGAACGGTTTTTACCTCTAAGGTCAAAAGCGTGCAGGTAAAATTTTGTCTGGGGAGCATGCATGATATTACAGCAATGGTTTTTTTCGTTTCGTGGTCGCGTCGGGCGCCGTGATTTCTGGCTCTGGCAGGCAATCTGGTTGCTGTTAACCAGCGTCCTGTTCTTTTTAGCCGGTAACGATCTGGTGGATACGCAAATGGCTGCGTTTGGCATCGTGTGTTTATTGTGGCCGGCCAGCGCCATCGTGGTTAAGCGCCTGCACGATCGTGATCGCCGCGGTTACTGGGCGCTGTTACTCATCGCTGCCTGGTTGCTGATGGCAGGTAACTGGAGCATGACCGGCGCTGTCCTGCAGTGGGTTATTGGCCGCGCGCTGCCATTTATCATTCTGGCAGGACTGATCCTGGACTTAGGCCTGTTTCGTGGCACCGCTGGCGATAACCGCTTTGGTGCCGCACCGGTGCCTTTACGTCTGAAGCGGGCGACTTACCAGTAATTCTCGCTGGTGATATGACCGGGCTTGCGCTTCAGGTGCTTGCGCATGCCGCGTGTCTCTTTCAACAGCTGCTGCGTATCTCTTACCATCTGTGGATTGCCGCAGACCATCACATGGCTGGTTTCTGCATCAATAGTCAATCCGGCCGCCCGCTCCAGCTCGCCACTTTCGATTAATGCCGGAACACGTCCGGTTAATGAGCCCATACTTTCTTCACGACTGACGACCGTGATCACCTGCAGCTTGCCGTTATAGATCTGCTGGAGCTGCTGCATTAGCGGTAAAAAGCTGAGGTCGGCTGCGTAACGTGCGGCATGCACCAGTACGATATGTTTAAAGCGATCCAGGCCTTCACCCTGCTGCAAAATGGACAAATAAGGCCCCACTGCCGTACCGGTTGCCAGCATCCATAAGGTCTGACATTCCGGGACTTCATCCAGAATAAAAAAGCCTGCAGCATCTTTGGTAATCATGACCTGCTCACCGGGGCGCAGCGCCTGTAAGTGTGGACTCAATTTGCCGTCGGGTACGGTGACTAAGTAAAACTCAAGCAGGTCGTCATTGGGCGCATTGACGTAAGAGTAAGCACGTTGCACTCGTTCACCTTCGATCTCCAGTGCCAGCTTGGCGTACTGCCCGGCACTAAACGGGGCGATAGGGGCCTTAACCCGCAAGCTAAACAGCGCGTCAGTCCAGTTTTTTACTTCCTTTACTTGAGCATTGATCCACTCGGCCATGGTTACTCCTTCAGCGTTGAATCGTCTGGCGAATAAACATCTTCTCTACTGCACTGGCAGATTACCAGTCCGTCAGGCTGCAAAGGCTCTAATCGACAAACTGTAATATTTAGTTTACATCCTGGTTGCAATTATTGACGTGAATTGCCCCGCCACTTTTTATGAATCACTCGCTTTGTCATGAAATCCTGATATTTTCCTGCCACAACGGGTTTCAGCCGTTATTTGTGCTGTTTAATCGTCCCTGTTCATACAGACCTTTCGTTAAAAGATGATGAAGAAAATAGAAAATCGTCCGTTGCTGATCATGCTCATTGCACTGGTCGCAGTCGGCCAGATGGCTCAGACCATCTATGTGCCCGCCATGGCGGCAATGGCGGATGCACTTCAGGTGCGAAATGGCATGATGCAGCATGTCATGGCGGCCTATTTAATCACCTACGGCGGATCGCAGCTGATCTACGGTCCGCTCTCTGACAGCGTGGGGCGCCGTCCGGTGATCCTGGCGGGGATGGCGATCTTTATGATCGGCGCGATTGCCGCCATGATGGCCTCGTCGCTGGATATGCTGGTCACGGGCAGTGCGATTCAGGGCGCGGGCACCGGCGTGGCCGGTGTCATGGCGCGAACCATGCCGCGCGATCTTTATCACGGTCATGCCCTACGCCAGGCCAACAGCTGGCTTAATATGGGCGTGCTCGCCAGCCCTTTAGTGGCACCGGTGATTGGCGCACTGTTAACGCAGCTGTTTGGCTGGCATGCCTGCTTTGCTTTTCTGCTGTTGCTGTGTCTGATGGTGACGGTCGCCATGGCGCGCTGGCTACCGGAGACGCGCCCAAACGGTGCCGAAGTCACGCCCTTCTTAAAACGCTATATCCGGCTGTTACGTGATGCGAATTTCGTCCGTTATCTGGTGCTGCTGATTGGCGCACTGGCCGGCATTGCCGTCTTTGAGGCCAGCTGTGGCGTGCTGCTCGGTGGCGTTCTGGGCCTGAACAGTTTCACCGTCAGTATTTTGTTTATCTTACCTATTCCTGCGGCCTTCTTTGGTGCCTGGTTCGCCGGACGTGAACAGCGCTCCTGGCATAGCCTGATGTGGTTTGGCGTCAACAGTTGCCTGCTGGCGGCGGTGTTGATGTGGATACCTGCCTGGTTTGGCATCATGACAATCTGGACGTTATTGATACCGGCGTCGCTGTTTTTCTTTGGCGCGGGAATGCTGTTTCCCCTGGCCACATCCGGTGCGATGGAGCCCTATGCCTGGCTCGCAGGAAGTGCGGGCGCACTGATTGGGGGGTTACAGAATTTGGGTTCCGGGCTGGTGGCGTCCCTGTCGGCGTTAATGCCTCAGCGCGATCAGTTCAGCCTTGGCCTGCTGATGGTTATCACGGCTCTGGTGATGTTGCTGTGCTGGCTGCCGCTTTCGCGACAGCCAGCAGGCGAGAATCAGGCTGTTACAGGATAAAGGGATGCAAAACCGGATCTTTGCGGTCCAGGTAATGCACAGACTGGATGCGGCGAATCGTGCGTGATTTGCCGCGAATTAACAGGGTTTCACTGGTGGCCATATTGCCCTGACGGGTGATGCCTTTCAGCAGATCACCACTGGTGATACCGGTGGCGGCAAAGATCACGTTATCGTTTCGCGCCATCGCCTGCAGGGGCAGAACTTTTCCTGCCTCAATCCCCATGCCAGCGCAGCGTTTCAGCTCATATTCCCCAATCCGGCGGTTCTCTTCGCTGTCACCTTTTACGTGATGTCGTGCCAGTAATCTGCCCTGCATATCACCGTCCAACGCACGAATCACAGCGGCCGATACCACGCCTTCAGGCGCGCCGCCAATACCGTACATCACGTCAACTTCGCTGTCGGGCATACAGGTCAGAATGGAGGCCGCCACATCACCATCAGGGAACGCGAATAGTCTTACGCCCAGCTGTTTAAGCTGCTCGATAACGGCGTCATGGCGCGGCTTTGACAGAATGGACACGGTGAGTTGTGACAACGGCTTATTCATGGCGATGGCGATATTACGCAGGTTAATCTCAAGCGGGAGATCCAGATTGATATGGCCCCGCGCCGCCGGACCGACGATAAGCTTCTCCATATACATGTCAGGCGCATGAAGAAAACTGCCTTTGTCACCGACGGCCATCACGGCAAGCGCATTGGCCTGTCCCATTGCCGTCATGCGGGTACCTTCAATAGGATCGACGGCAATATCCACCGCGTCGCCCTGACCCGTGCCCACTTTTTCGCCGATGTAGAGCATAGGGGCTTCGTCAATTTCCCCTTCGCCGATCACTATCTGTCCATCGATCTGAATGGTATTTAAGACATGACGCATGGCATGAACGGCGGCACCGTCCGCCGCGTTTTTATCGCCGCGCCCTAACCACTTATAACCAGCCAGTGCGGCAGCCTCAGTTACGCGGGAAAATTCAATGGCAAGTTCTCGTTTCATTGCATGTACCTGACAAAAAACAGGCTGGCAGTGTAGCGGAGGGAGAAGGCGGGGAAAAGGCCCGTGACGGAGGACGTCACGGGCGCAGTGCGGATTACTCTTGTTCTTCCCACGCTTGTGCGCGCGCGACAGCTTTCTTCCAGCCGGCATAACGGACGTTACGCTCGGTGGTTTCAAGTGTTGGACGGAATTCGCGCTCAATCACGGCTTTGGCACGGACTTCTTCCAGATCCTGCCAGAAACCTACCGCCAGACCTGCCAGGTACGCGGCACCCAGCGCAGTGACTTCACGCACTTCAGGTCGCTCAACGCGTGTGCCAAGAATGTCTGACTGGAACTGCATCAGGAAGTTGTTAGCCACTGCTCCTCCGTCCACACGCAGAGCCTGCAGGCGCGTGTTGGCATCATTCTGCATGGCTTCCAGGACATCACGTGTTTGATAAGCGATGGACTCCAGCGTTGCACGGATGATGTGGTTCGCATTCGCACCACGTGTCAGGCCGAACAGCGCGCCACGTGCATAGGGATCCCAGTAAGGTGCACCCAGGCCAGTAAAGGCAGGAACCATATATACACCGTTTGAATCTTTCACTTTCATCGCGAAGTATTCTGAGTCAGCCGAATCGCTGATCAGCTTCATCTCATCGCGTAACCACTGAATGGCCGCGCCGCCGATAAAGACCGCCCCTTCCAGTGCATAGTTGACTTCACCACGTGGCCCGCAGGCGATAGTGGTCAGCAGGCCGTGCGTTGAGGTGACGGCTTCGGTACCGGTGTTCATCAGCATAAAGCAGCCGGTGCCGTAGGTGTTTTTCGCCATACCCGGCTGAACGCACAGTTGACCATAAAGCGCAGCCTGCTGGTCGCCTGCGATACCCGCGATAGGAATACGCGTACCGCCTTTACCACCAATGTTTGTCTGACCATACACTTCAGACGAAGATTTCACTTCTGGCAGCATCGCACGCGGGATATCCAGGATTTCCAGCATGCGCTCATCCCACTCAAGCTTGTGGATGTTGAACAGCATGGTACGTGAGGCGTTGGTGTAATCGGTGATGTGCACGCGCCCCTGGGTCATTTTCCACACCAGCCAGGTGTCGACTGTACCAAACAGCAGTTCGCCACGTTTTGCACGCTCGCGCGCGCCTTCTACGTTATCCAGGATCCACTTAACTTTGGTGCCAGAAAAGTAAGGGTTAATCACCAGACCGGTGGTGTGCTGGATATACTCTTCCAGTCCCTCTTTCTTCAGCTTATTACAGTAGTCAGCAGTACGGGGATCCTGCCAGACGATGGCATTATAGACTGGCTTACCGGTTTCTTTATCCCAGACGATCGCGGTTTCACGCTGGTTAGTAATCCCAATCGCCGCGATTTCATCTGAGCGAATATCAGCATGTGCCAGCACTTCAACCAGCGTAGAACTCTGTGATGCCCAGATATCCATTGGGTCATGCTCTACCCAGCCCGCTTTCGGATAGATTTGGGTAAATTCGCGTTGCGATACCGCCACAATGTTAGCGTCGTGATCCAGCACCACAGCACGTGAACTGGTTGTGCCCTGATCGAGAGCGACGATGTATTTTTTATCGGTGGTAGTCATAAATTCATTCCTGATGATAAAAAGTGGAACTTACGCTTTACGTTCATGCGCGGACGCAATCGGTTTGTCACTGGTCGGTGGGGAAATCACCGCACCGGGTAAATGGCGGCCAATCAGGGCGCGATAACCAAAGGCTCCCAGGCAAGCACCGACCAGTGGGCCAAAAATTGGCACAAGGAAATACGGAATCTGATGACCGCCAGTGAAGGCAACGGTGCCCCAGCCAGCCAGCCACTCGAAGACTTTCGGTCCGAAGTCACGTGCCGGGTTCAGGGCAAAGCCGGTCAATGGGCCCATAGAGCCACCAATAACGGCAACCAGCAGGCCAATCAGCAGCGGTGCCATCGGGCCACGCGGGACGCCATTGCCATCGTCGGTCAGTGCCATAATCACGGACATCAGGACTGCAGTGATCACCATTTCAACCAGGAAGGCCTGACCTACGCTAATTTGCGGATTCGGATAGGTAGAAAAAATGCCCGCCAGGCTCAGGCTTTCAACTGAACCCCGCACCATGTTATGACTTTGTTCGAAATTGATAAACAAGCTGTAGTAAAGTCCGTAGACCAGCGCCGCGCCACAGAAAGCACCGGCCACCTGAGACAGAATATAAGGAAGGACTTTACGGCCTTCGAAATTGGCGAACAGGCAGAGTGCGACAGTCACTGCCGGGTTGAGATGGGCACCTGACACACCTGCGCTGAGGTAGACCGCCATAGAAACGGCCAGCCCCCAGACGATACAGATTTCCCATTGGCCAAAAGTGGCACCAGCCAGCTTAAGCGCGGCAACGCAACCCGCGCCAAAAAACAGGATCAAACCGGTACCCAGAAATTCGGCAATACACTGACCTTTGAGTGTGGTTGTAGTCTGACTCATGATAGTTGTTCCTGAAGCGAGGTTAAATTTTATCAGTTTTTGTTCTCATTCCGTGAGTCACCCATCTTTGATGTAGGGCTGTTGTTAATTTATCGTTAACGAGCATAAACGAGAAATAGCGAAATCGATTTTTGTGTAGTGTGTCAAAAAAATGCGCGTTTTCGCGTGTTTTGATTTTCCTTAAGCGCCATTCGGGCCGTTTTCCTCCGCGTGATACCGGCTTCGCCAGGCAAACAGGTGGGAAAGGAACATTTTAGGGATAGGCTGAAAAATGTTACTGACGGCGGTCTGCAGGCCCGCGTTGCTGGACTTGCGTGATGAGGCTACATACAATCGGGACAACGTTGCTGGTAAACGCCTTGTGTGCGAAAGCTGGCATCATCAACGCCTTGCAAGATTTTAGGAGAGGTCAGAAAGATGTCATTTGAAGTGTTTGAGAAACTGGAAGCAAAAGTACAGCAGGCGATTGATACTATCACCCTGCTGCAAATGGAAATTGAAGAGCTGAAAGAGCAGAACAACAACCTGCGTCACGACGCGCAGAATGCTGCTGGCAACCATGAAGCACTGATGCGCGAAAATCAGCATCTGAAAGAGGAGCAGCATGTCTGGCAAGAACGCCTGCGTGCGCTGTTGGGAAAAATGGAAGAGGTATAAGCCTCAACTAATGCGAAAAACGGGTGCCTGGCACCCGTTTTCGTTCGCTGACATTATTCAATGTCGAGCGGATCTTCCGATAAAATCATCCCGGTGTTATCCGCATAGAGATGGTCGCCAGAGAAGAAGGTGACGCCGCCGAAATTCACGCGCACATCGCTTTCGCCAATGCCTTCACCGGCCGCGCCTGCCGGAATAGCGGCGATAGCCTGAATGCCGATTTCCAGTTCTTCCAGTTCGTCTACCTGACGTACCGAACCGTAAACCACGATGCCTTCCCACTCATTCTGCGCTGCCAGTCGGGCAAGCTGCGCATCAACTAAAGCGCGGCGTACTGAGCCACCGCCATCAATCAGCAACACGCGGCCACGACCGTTCTCTTCCAGCAGATCGTAAAGCAGCCCGTTGTCTTCAAAACATTTCACTGTGGTTATCTGACCGCCGAATGAGGTCCGCCCACCGAAATTTGAGAAAAGCGGTTCAACAACGTTCACTTCTTCGTGGTAGATGTCGCAGAGTTCAGAAGTATCGTATTTCATAAGGGTTTCGTCTGTTTGCCACAGGAGCGCTAAGTATATCGCTTTATGCCAATTGTTGGCAAAATCATCAGCGGTAAAAAACCGGTACCGCATCAAGCGCATGCAGAAAAAAGCCCAGCCAAACTGGCCGGGCTTTGATACAGCACATAGACAGGTGAACGTTACAGGATGAAGCGGCTCAGGTCTTCGTCTGCAACCAGCTCATCCAGATGTTTACCCACATATTCGGCATCAATGGTGACGGATTCACCGCTCCGATCGCTGGCATCATAGGAAATATCTTCCATCAGACGTTCCAGCACGGTATGCAAGCGACGCGCACCGATGTTTTCTGTGGTTTCGTTGACCTGCCATGCGGCTTCCGCGATGCGACGAATACCATCGTCGGTAAAGTGAATGTTCACGCCTTCGGTATTCATCAGCGCTTTGTACTGCACTGTGACTGAAGCATTAGGTTCGGTCAGGATGCGCTCGAAATCATTCACCGTCAGGGCCTGGAGTTCAACACGGATCGGTAAACGACCCTGTAGCTCAGGAATCAAATCGGACGGGCTGGCAACCTGGAACGCACCTGAGGCGATAAACAGAATATGGTCAGTCTTGACCATGCCGTGCTTGGTCGACACGGTGCAGCCTTCTACCAGTGGCAGCAGGTCGCGCTGAACGCCTTCGCGTGAGACGTCCGGGCCGCCCGCGTTTTGTCCGCCGCGCTTACAGATTTTGTCTATCTCATCGATGAACACGATGCCGTGCTGTTCTACCGCATCAATGGCATCCTGCTTCAGCTCTTCCGGATTCACCAGCTTAGCGGCTTCTTCTTCAATCAACAGCTTAAAGGCTTCTTTGATTTTCAGCTTGCGCGGTTTCTGTTTCTGCCCGCCCAGGTTCTGGAACATGGACTGCAGCTGGCTGGTCATCTCTTCCATGCCCGGCGGTGCCATGATTTCAACGCCAGGGCCTGTTGCGGCTAAATCGATCTCAATTTCTTTATCGTCGAGCTGGCCTTCACGCAGCTTCTTGCGGAAAGACTGACGTGCAGATGAAGGCTCGCTGGTTTGTTCAGCCTGTCCCCAGTTATTTTTCGCCGGTGGGATAAGCACATCAAGAATGCGCTCTTCCGCCATTTCTTCTGCGCGATATTTGTTCTTCTCAATGGCCTGGCTGCGCACCATTTTGATCGCGGAGTCCGTCAGGTCACGAATAATGGAGTCGACTTCTTTGCCGACATAGCCCACTTCGGTAAACTTGGTGGCTTCAACTTTGATGAACGGCGCGTTGGCCAGTTTTGCCAGACGGCGAGCAATTTCTGTTTTACCCACACCGGTTGGGCCGATCATGAGAATATTTTTAGGGGTCACTTCGTGACGCAGCTCTTCGTCAAGCTGCATACGGCGCCAGCGGTTACGCAGGGCAATAGCCACGGCGCGCTTAGCGCTGTCCTGGCCAATAATAAAGCGGTTCAGCTCGCTGACGATTTCGCGTGGAGTCATCTCAGACATGTTTAGATCCTTACGACTTGGACGTTAATTCTTCGAAATTAACGTTGTGGTTGGTGTAGATGCAAATATCGCCAGCGATATTCAGCGATTTCTCAACGATGTCGCGCGCACCCAATTCAGAATTTTCTAACAGGGCACGGGCAGCGGCCTGGGCATAGGGACCGCCAGAACCGATAGCAATAAGGTCGTTTTCAGGCTGGATGACGTCACCATTACCGCTAATGATCAGCGATGCCGATTCGTCCGCCACCGCCAGCAGCGCTTCCAGGCGGCGTAACATTCTGTCGGTGCGCCAGTCTTTCGCCAGCTCAACGGCCGCTTTCACCAAATGGCCCTGATGCATTTCAAGTTTGCGTTCGAAGAGTTCAAACAGGGTAAAGGCATCTGCAGTGCCGCCAGCAAAGCCAGCAATCACTTTATCGTTGTAAAGACGACGCACTTTTTTGACGTTGCCTTTCATTACGGTATTACCGAGCGTAGCCTGGCCATCGCCGCCAATCACTACCTGGCCGTTGCGTCGAACACTTACTATTGTTGTCACGGGCAGACCCCTTTTACTGTCGGAAAAAAGCTCCGCGCCCAGGGCGCGGAGGATCATGCAGACAGATATGGGGCAGATTTGACGGGTTTCAACCCCCAACGGCGAGCGGAATGCAGCCGGAATGTCCTGAAGCGCGCAGACGTTTCAGCGTGCTGTCTGCGCTGGCGCGGTCTTTGAAGGGCCCTACCACGACACGATTCCATCCGCCGCCGGAGGTCAGACGGCTTTCAAACCCTTCAAACGCCAGCGCGGCGCGCACCGATTCAGCCTGCTCTGTTCCCTTAAACGAGCCACACTGAACCATCCAGCGTTGCGAGGCTGCTTTTTCAGCCGGTTTCGCTTTGGCGGTGTCCTGTGTTTTAGGCTGAGCAGTAGGTTCACGCGTAACAGGCGCGGGTTGTGTCTGCTGCACACTCTGCTGTTGCTGAGTATGTTGCTCCTGACGCTGCTGCTGTATTTGTTGCTGACGTTGCTGCTGCTGTTGTGCCTGCTGCTGCTGTTGTGCCTGCTGCTGACGTTGCTGCGACTGCAATTGCTGTTGCTGGAGCTGTTGCTGTCGCTGAAGTTGCTGTACCTGCTGCTGATGCTGCAGCGTTTGCTGGCGTTGAGCTGGCGTCTGCTCGTTCCACGGCACTTCATTTAATTGGGTGGGTTGCTGACGCATATCCGCCTGCATTTGCTCAAGCAGCTGGCGTTGCTCATCGGTCAGTTGCGTATGTGACTGCACTTCGCCACCGGAGGTAGGCTCGCTTGGGGTCGGCACAGTGACCTGACGGTTTTCCAGCTCTTTGATGTATTTCCAGCGTTCTTCAGGCTTTGGCGGTAAGCCATTCCCGTTGGCTTTATGATCCGTAATAACCGGCACGTCTTCTTTCTTGTGGTGCGCCAGGAACCATAAACCACCGGCAAAGGTCACCAATACAGCAACCGCCAGTACAATCATTAATTTAGAGGTGCCTGAACCGCTTTTTGTTTTTTTGCCACGGCTTGGGCTTTTCTTGCGACGCGTCCCTGTTGAACGCCCGCGGCCTACATAATCTTTTTGTGCCACTCTCGTCCTGATACCCTTGAAAATATGATGCCACGTAGGCGAATCCGTTGTTACCACACGCCCGGCAAGGAGCCCGCCATGTTACTTAAGGGCCGGAACTTTGACCAGCAATGATAGCCCTAAGAATCCCCTGAAAATAGCGGAACTTTTCGCTTATCTCTCATCCTTTTTTGCCAAAGTTGTGCTACCACGCACCACCAGTTCGGCATCCAGCAGCGTTGAACCGTTATGAATGCTATTACCCTGTAATTCATTCAGTAACAGCCGCACGGCTTCGCAGCCTATTTCAAAACAGGGCTGTTTCACCGTGGTGAGCGGCGGCTCGCAGTAACGCGAGAGTTCAATATCGTCGAACCCCACAACCGACAGGTCTTCCGGTATGCGCAGGCCCAATCGTTTTGCCTGGCTAATAGCGCCGATGGCCATGATATCGCTATGACAAAACAGGGCTCGTGGCGGCTGTGGTAAAGCCAATAGCTGATTTATGGCATCAACGCCGGATTCAAAGGTGAAGTCACCCCGAACGATATAAGTGGGATCCACGCTGATGCCGCTGCGACGTAAGGCCTGCACATAACCCTGAAGGCGGTACTGGCAGAGCGCAACGTCTTCCGGTCCGGTCAGGCAGGCAATGCGTTTATGACCCAACTGCAGCAGGTGATTGACCGCGACAAACGAGGCCGTCAGGTTATCGATATTGACGGTGGGTAACGACATTTCTGGCGAGAACTCAATCGCCATCACCATCGGCGGAAGATTGCGCTGCTCTTCAGGACTCACATCAAAGGGTAACTGCGCGCCCAGCAGCACGATGCCATCGATCTGCCGGGTCAGCATCAGGTTTAAAAACGTCCACTCCTGCGGTTTTTGGTGTGCGCAGTCGCCGATAAGCACCAGATAACCAGCCTTTGAGGCGGCGACTTCAACGCCACGGATAATTTCACTGAAGAAGGGATCGCAGATATTGGGGACGATCAGCAGCAGCGTCTGCGTGTCATTGCGCCTGGCATGGCGGGACATGCTCTGGGCGGCATAGCCGACGTCAGCCACGGCCTGTTCGACTTTCTGACGCGTGGCCGAAGAGACTTTTTCCGGATTCATGAGTGCACGCGACACGGTAGCGGTCGAGACGCCGGCTTTTTCTGCGACGTCTTTCATCGTGGCGGCAGCCGACGGTTGATTCTGATCCAACACATGCTCCTGATGCGTAATCGCGCATTCAACGTTCGTATTGTCTGAGGTAAAAACAGGCCAGGCACCATTGTTATCGATTGCGATGCCGGGCCGTTACTTAATTTGCATAAAAATTGTGACTTATGCGACGTTTTTCGATCCCTCTCACAACCTGCCCGGGCCTAGCTTTCGGTAGGATCCACGTCCAGCGTCCACTTTACCTTGCGCGAGGCCGGTAAAGTGCCAGTCAGCGGTAACGAACTACTCAGCAGCTGTTGCAGACGTTTGCGTGACGGATGCTGCACCAGCAACTGCCAGCGCCAGCGACCGCTCCGCTTTGGCTGCAGAGCAGGCAGTGGCCCCATGAACCACATTGCCGTGTCGTTAAGCGGGCTGGCTTCCAGCATATTACGCAGCTGTTGCAGAAATTCTGCAGCCTGATGGTTGTCCATGTCCTCCGCACGAAACAGCGCATGATGTGTCCACGGAGGGAGAAAAACCGACTGGCGCTCCAACAGCGTTTGCTGGGCAAAAGCGAAGTAGCCCTGGTGGAGCAGCGTTTGCAGAAGCGGATGCTCAGGATGGTGTGTTTGCAGCAAGACTTCGCCTTGCTTACCGGCCCGACCGGCGCGCCCGGCAACCTGAGTATAAAGCTGAGCGAAGCGTTCTGCGGCACGGAAGTCAGCGGAAAATAAGGCACCGTCGACGTCCAGCAGTGACACCAGCGTCACATCAGGAAAATGATGCCCTTTTGCCAGCATCTGGGTTCCCACAAGAATACGCGCGCCGCCGCGATGGACATCCGCCAGATGCTGCTCCAGCGCGCCTTTGCGGCTGGTGGTATCCCGGTCGATGCGCGAGACCGGCACACCGGGAAATAACGTGCCTAGCTGCTGCTCAAGCTGTTCCGTCCCTACGCCCACCGGTAACAGGTGAGTTGAACCACATTGTGGACACTGGTTGGGCAGCGGCCGCTGGCTGTCACAATGGTGGCAGCGCAACTGACGATGATGTTGATGCAGAGTGTAATAGCGATCGCAGCGCTGGCATTCGGCAATCCAGCCGCAGTCGTGGCAGAGCAGCGCAGGTGAAAAACCACGGCGGTTCAGGAACAGCAACACCTGGTTATCTGCTTTCAGATGCTGGCGCATTTTGAAGATCAGGGCAGGCGCCAGGCCGCCTGTCAGCTGTACGCCTTTCAAATCGATTAGCTGCTGCAGAGCGGGTTTAGCGTTACCGGCGCGTTTCATCAGGTCGAGCTGACGGTATTTGCCGTTACGCACGTTGTGCAGGCTTTCCAGCGCCGGTGTCGCGGAACCCATGATGACAGGAATATTCTCTTCATGGGCGCGAAACACGGCCAGATCGCGAGCCTGATAGCGCCAGCCTTCCTGCTGCTTATAAGAACTGTCGTGCTCTTCGTCGATAATAATGACGCCCGGACGCGCCATAGGGGTAAACAGGGCCGAGCGAGTGCCGATGATGATGGCATTCTCTCCTCTGCGCGCCCGTAGCCAGACAGAAAGGCGTTCGCTGTCATTCAGCGCTGAGTGCAGCACATCAACCGGCGCATCAAAACGTTCGCGGAAACGGGCAATGGTTTGTGGCGTCAGGCCGATTTCCGGCACCAGCACCAGGGCCTGTTTTCCTCTGGCCAGGACGTTTTCCAGCACGCTGAGATAAACTTCAGTCTTGCCTGAGCCGGTAATTCCCGCCAGTAGCCAGGCCGCATAATGCTCATCTTCACTGCGCATCGCCCCGACTGCCGTCGCCTGATCGGTATTGAGGCGCAGGCGTTCACCTTTGACCGCGAAGCTGCTGCGCCAGTCATGCCTGTGTGGCTGATGCTCATGTAATTCGCATAACCCTTTGGCACGCAGCGCCTGCATGGCGGCATCGGTGAGATCGTGCTCAGTGACTTCATGACGATAAAGCGGCCGCTGTCGCAGCGTTGCAAGCCCTTGCTGCTGTTTGGGGGCCCGCTTCAGGCTCTCGGGGGCAGTAGCCCGGCCCTGCTCGGTAATTTCCCAACGCCATAAGGGATTATCCTGGGCAGGTTTACCTTGTCTGAGCAGCACCGGTAGCGCATGGCTCAGTACCTCGCCGAGAGGTGAATGATAGTAGTTCGCCGCCCAGTGGAGAATGCGCCACAGAGACGGGGGAAAGAGCGACTCGCTGTCCAGTACCGATATCACCTGTTTGAGCTGGGTCGCGGGCAGGTCGCTGGTGTCAGGTAATGCCACCACGATACCGGTCATTTTTCGGTTACCAAAAGGCACGATCACCCGACCGCCAATGACCGGCTGCACGCCGACAGGAGGCAGGTAGTCAAACAGGCGAGGAAGGGGAACGGGCAGGGCAACCTGAACAACGGGCATAACAGTCTCTTTCCGGTTCATCTAGCAGGGCGGTTAGTGTACACGCTGACGCACACGGCGTGTATCTCAGGCGACATTTGCAGCATTAAACATTAGCCTGTATAATATGCCGCCTTCGGTAAGAAAGACCTTGCCGGAGTTCACCATTAATGTTCAATCGCGTGTGGTGCTGCGCAGGTTCACGTCCTGGCGCGGAGAGCGACACGGCCTTATATGAGGTTTCCCATGAAACAAGGTATTCACCCAAAATACGAAGCAGTTACCATCAACTGTACTTGCGGTAACGTGATTCACACTCGCTCTACGCTGACTCACGAACTGAACCTGGACGTTTGTGGTAAGTGCCACCCGTTCTACACCGGTAAGCAGCGTGAAGTTGCAACTGGTGGCCGCGTTGACCGCTTCAACAAGCGTTTCAGCGTGCCAGGCACCAAAAAATAAGAAACGGCATTCGAACATCTGTTCGGCGGCAAGAAAAACCCAGCTCAGGCTGGGTTTTTTTATGTCTGAAAATCAGTATTCCCAGGTATCCGGGTCGATGCCCATGTCACGCATAATTTTTTTCGCGGCTTCCGGTATTTCGTCGTTACGTTCTTTACGCAGGTCGACATCATTAGGTAACGGTTGTCCGGTAAAAGCATGCAAGAAGGCTTCGCACAGGAGTTCACTGTTTGTCGCGTGGCGCAGGTTGTTAACCTGACGACGTGTCCGTTCGTCTGTCAGAATTTTCAGCACGCTTAACGGAATTGATACCGTGATTTTTTTAACCTGTTCGCTCTTTTTGCCGTGCTCAGCGTACGGGCTGATATATTCGCCGTTCCATTCAGCCATGGGATACCTTAATCAATAAAAGTTAAAAGTTACGAAATCAGCCGATTATGCCTGATTTTCTTCTACCTGACCCCTTCTCTGGCGGGTTTCTTCGTTCAACGCACAGTGCTAATGGAGTTGAACGCCAGGTATGGGCGCATAATTTTAGCGGTTATTGCGACGATGCTCAATCTATACGCAAAGACATTTGGATGTCCAGATGTATTGACGTCTAAAAGCAAGGTGATATCCTGTTGGCAAATTATTTCATACTTCAGGAACAGTTAGCCCTATGACGCGTAAACAGGCAACCATCGCAGTGCGCAGCGGTTTGAATGACGACGAGCAATACGGCTGCGTTGTCCCGCCCATCCACCTTTCCAGCACCTATAACTTCCATGATTTCAATGAGCCCCGTGCGCATGACTATTCCCGTCGTGGTAACCCCACGCGTGATGTGGTGCAGCGTGCCCTGGCAGAGCTGGAAGGCGGAGCGGGAGCGGTGCTGACCAATACCGGCATGTCCGCGATTCATCTGGTGACAACCGTGTTCCTGAAGCCTGGCGATCTGCTGGTTGCGCCGCACGACTGTTATGGCGGCAGCTATCGGCTGTTCGACAGTCTGAGTAAGCGGGGCGCTTACCGGGTGAAGTTTGTCGATCAGGGTGATAAAGCTGCGCTGCAGGCGGCAATGGATGAGAAGCCTAAACTGGTGCTGGTTGAAAGCCCCAGTAACCCGCTATTGCGCGTGGTGGATATCGCCGCCATTTGCGCAGCGGCGCGTGCGGCGGGCGCCGTGAGCGTCGTGGACAACACCTTTATGAGTCCGGCACTGCAAAATCCTCTGGCACTGGGTGCGGATCTGGTCATTCACTCCTGTACCAAATACCTGAATGGCCACTCTGACGTGGTAGCCGGTGCCGTGATTGCTAAAGATCCGCAGGCGGCGACCGATTTAGCCTGGTGGGCCAATAATATTGGGGTCACCGGCTCCGCTTTTGACAGCTATCTGCTGCTGCGCGGAATGCGCACGCTGGGCCCACGTATGGCCGCTGCGCAACGTAATGCGTTAGCCATTGTTGATTATCTCAAGCAACAGCCGCTGGTGAAAACGTTGTATCATCCTTCACTGCCGGAAAACGCGGGACATGAATTCGCTGCACGCCAGCAGCGTGGATTCGGTGCCATGCTCAGTTTTGAGCTGGACGGCGATGAAGCCCGGTTGCGCCGTTTCCTCAAAGCGCTTGAGTTGTTCACGTTGGCGGAATCGTTGGGCGGCGTTGAAAGCTTGATTTCACACACGGCGACCATGACCCATGCAGGTATGTCTGCAGAGGCCCGGGCCGCAGCAGGCATCTCTGAAACATTGCTACGTATTTCAGTAGGTATTGAAGACCACGAAGATTTAATTGCCGATTTGGATAATGCATTCCGGATCGCAGCCGAGGATTGATGATGACGAGTTCAGCTGGCGCAGGAACGCCAAACAACAGACAGCTCCACAAGTTTGGTGGCAGCAGCCTTGCAGATGCACGCTGCTACCAGCGTGTCGCCAGCATTATGGCGGATTACAGCCAGCCAGGTGACATGATGGTCGTATCGGCCGCGGGCTCGACGACCAATCAGCTGATTAGCTGGCTGAAGCTGAGCCAGAGCGACCGACTGTCCGCACATCAGGTGCAGCAGACATTACGTCGCTATCAGAGTGAGCTCATCAGTGCACTGTTACCTGCCGAAATAGCCGAACCCTTAATTACTGCCTTTATTCGCGACCTCGAAAAACTGGCGGCGTTACTGGATGGTGACGTCACAGAAGCGGTCTATGCGGAAGTGGTGGGCCATGGTGAGATCTGGTCTGCACGTTTAATGTCAGCGGTGCTGAACCAGCAGGATCTTCATGCCTGCTGGCTGGATGCACGCGATTTTCTGCGCGCGGAACGGGCCGCCCAGCCGCAGGTAGATGAAGGCAAATCCTGGCCGTTGTTACAAACGCTGCTGGCCCAGCATCCGCATAAACGCATCGTGGTAACTGGCTTTATCTGCGGCAATGACGCGGGCGAAACGGTACTGCTGGGGCGTAACGGTTCTGACTACTCTGCCACGCAGATTGGTGCGCTGGCAGGTGTGGGACGTGTGACGATCTGGAGCGATGTGGCGGGCGTTTACAGTGCCGATCCCCGCAAAGTCTCTGATGCCTGTCTGCTGCCCTTGCTGCGCCTGGATGAGGCCAGTGAGCTGGCGCGTCTGGCAGCCCCGGTACTGCATACCCGCACCTTACAGCCGGTCTCGGGCAGCGATATTGATTTGCAGTTACGCTGCAGCTATCAGCCGGAACAGGGATCTACCCGTATCGAGCGCGTCCTCGCGTCCGGTACGGGCGCCCGCATCGTCACCAGCCACGACGACGTGTGCCTGGTAGAGATCCAACTTCCTGAGCAGCACGATTTTGCGCTGTTTCAAAAAGAGATCGATCAGCTGCTGACGCGCGCGCAGATGCGTCCGCTGGCGATGGGCATTCATCCCGATCGTCAGCTGCTGCAACTGTGCTACACCTCTGAAGTGGTGAACAGTGCCTTTACTTTATTGCAGGACGCCGGCTTACCTGGACATTTGCAGTTACGTGAAGGTTTAGCGCTGGTTGCGCTGGTTGGCGCTGGCGTCACGCGCAACCCGTTGCACACGCACCGTTTCTGGCAGCAGCTAAAAGATCAGCCGGTCGAATTTATCAGCCAGTCGCCAGAGCACATTAGCGTGGTTGCGGTGCTGCGCGTTGGCCCTACTCAGCATCTCATTCAGGGGTTGCACAGTTCCCTGTTTCGGGCAGAAAAGCGCATTGGCCTGATGTTGTTTGGCAAGGGCAACATCGGTTCTCGCTGGCTGGAGTTGTTTGCCCGCGAGCAGGAAACGTTGTCGGCGCGCACCGGTTTCGAGTTTGTGCTAGCGGGCGTGGTGGACAGCCAACGCAGCCTGCTGAGCTATGAAGGTCTGGACGCCAGTCGCGCACTGGCATTCTTTGACGATGAAGCGGAAGCGCGCGATGAAGAGTCGCTGTTTCTGTGGATGCGCGCGCACCCTTACGATGATCTGGTTGTGCTGGATGTGACGGCCAGTAAGCCGCTGGCACAGCAATATCTTGATTTTGCCAGCCATGGGTTTCATGTCATCAGCGCCAATAAAGTGGCGGGAGCATCGGATACGCAAACCTGGCGCGAGATTCGGGATGCCTTTGAAAAAACCGGCCGCCACTGGTTGTATAACGCCACCGTGGGCGCAGGTCTGCCGATAAACCATACGGTGCGCGATTTACGGGAAAGCGGTGACACGATTTTGTCGATCAGCGGTATTTTCTCCGGAACGCTGTCCTGGCTGTTTCTGCAATTTGATGGCACGGTGCCCTTTACCGACCTGGTGGATCAGGCGTGGCAGCAGGGATTGACGGAACCGGATCCTCGCGTCGATCTGTCGGGTCAGGACGTGATGCGCAAACTGGTGATTCTGGCACGTGAAGCAGGCTATAACATCGAGCCGGATCAGGTGCGCGTCGAGTCGCTGGTGCCGCAGAGCTGCGAAGATGAATCAATAGATCACTTTTTCGAGAATGGCGACGAGCTTAATGAGCAGATGCTGCAACGGCTTGAAGCCGCGCAGGAGATGGGGCTGGTGCTGCGCTATGTTGCGCGCTTCGATGCTAACGGCAAAGCACGTGTTGGCGTCGAAGCGGTACGTCCGGAGCATCCTCTGGCCGCCTTACTGCCTTGTGACAACGTGTTTGCCATCGACAGCCGTTGGTATCGCGATAATCCGCTGGTGATCCGCGGACCTGGTGCAGGCCGGGACGTTACCGCCGGCGCTATCCAGTCTGATATTAATCGCCTTGCCCGACTCCTCTGACGTTGCTTTTCTCCAGGCGCTTCGGCGCCTGTCCTGCCCTAACATCCTCATATAAAAAGCCCTTTCACATCGACTGAATATTTGTCACTTCCTGGGATGATTTATCAGTTGACGCTTGCGGGAAAATGGTTCACTTTGAGTGTCTGGACGTCTAAACGTATAGATGTTTACAGGTTAACAGATAACCGATGTGGGCGGAGGTAGCAGGATGAGTTTCTTTCATGCCAATCAGCGCGAGGCGCTCAATCAGAGCCTGGCAGAGCTAAACGGGCGAATTAGTGTCTCTTTTGAGTTTTTCCCGCCGCGCACCAGTGAAATGGAAGAAACGCTGTGGAACTCCATCCATCGTCTGAGCAGCCTGAAGCCCAGTTTTGTCTCTGTAACCTACGGGGCGAACTCGGGTGAGCGTGACCGCACACACAGCATCATTAAAGGCATTAAAGAACGTACGGGGCTCGAAGCTGCGCCGCATCTGACCTGTATTGACGCTACCCGGGATGAGCTGCAAGCCATTGCACAGGATTACTGGAATAACGGTATTCGCCATATCGTGGCGCTGCGTGGCGATCTGCCACCCAATAGCGGTAAGCCGGAAATGTACGGCAGCGATCTCGTTTCGCTGCTTAAAGAGGTCGGTGACTTCGATATCTCCGTCGCGGCCTATCCGGAAGTCCACCCCGAAGCAAAAAGTGCCCAGGCTGACCTGATTAACCTGAAACGTAAAATTGATGCTGGCGCTAACCGTGCCATTACCCAGTTCTTCTTTGATGTTGAAAGCTATCTGCGTTTTCGTGATCGCTGCGTTTCCACCGGCATTGATGTTGAGATCGTGCCGGGCATTTTGCCGGTATCAAATTTCAAACAGCTGCAGCGTTTTGCCGCCCTGACCAATGTACGCGTTCCGGGCTGGATGAATGCCATGTTTGCAGGGCTGGATGAGGATCCTGAAACGCGCAAAATGGTGGGGGCGAACATCGCCATGGACATGGTGAAAATCCTGTCGCGTGAGGGCGTAAAAGATTTTCATTTCTATACTCTGAACCGGGCAGAAATGAGCTATGCCATTTGTCATACCTTAGGTGTGCGTCCGGGAATTGCCGCCTGAAGATGGCCATAAAAAAACCGACGTGTCCGCGTCGGTTCTGAATGTCTCATCCATTGCATATACAGGGCTGACAGCAGCCTGATGTGCCACGCATTAAAAATGTGTCCAGCCTTCATGGGTCAAGGGTTGAGCCGGTTTCACTCGCGAGGGGTTTTTGAGCGTCGGTACGCTATGCACCTGCTGTGTCGTGTTATTAAAGCGAAAGACTGAGACCGCCTGCAGCAGCTGTCGTGCCTGTTCCCGGAGGCTGTTCGCGGCCGAGGCGGATTCTTCCACTAATGCGGCGTTTTGCTGTGTGGCGCTGTCCATCTCGGTTACCGCGATGCCCACCTGTTCTACGCCTCTGGCCTGCTCGGCGCTGGCTGAGGTAATTTCCTCAACGGTATCACTCAGGTGACCTACAGCCGTGACGATGCTCTGCATCGTCGCGGTGGCATGTGCAACCAGTTCGTCACCTTGCCCCACGCTGCGGGCGTTGGCGTCAATTAACTGGCGAATTTCACCTGCGGCCGTGCTGCTACGTTGCGCCAGGGTTCTGACCTCGCTGGCAACCACCGCAAAACCTTTACCGTGTTCGCCCGCGCGCGCGGCTTCTACTGCTGCGTTCAGCGCGAGAATATTGGTCTGGAAGGCAATACTGTCAATAACGGCGGTGATGTCGGCGATTTTCCCTGAGCTGTCTTTAATGGTGCGCATCGTGCTGGTAATCGCTGCCGTGGCATCATTGCCTTCGTTGGCGACATTACGCACATTGACCGCAAGCTGACTGGCCTGCTGCGCATTGCTGGCGTTATTTTTCACCGTCATGCCAAGCTGCGTCATGGTGGCTGCCGTCTGCTCCAGCGCGCTGGCCTGCTCTTCGGTTCTCTGTGACAGGTCGGCATTTCCCTGCGCTATCTGACTACTGGCAGAGGCGACGCTTTCCGCATTGGATCTCACCAGGCTGACCGTTTGAACCAGTGCCTCCTGCATCTCCCGGATTGCCACCAGCAGTTTGCCGGTTTCATCGGTGTGAGTGACCTGCACAGGCTCGCTGAGGTCACCTTTTGCCACGCGCTGTGCGGCAATCAGGGCCTGATTAAGGGGCCGGGTGATGCTGCGCGTAATAAGCCAGGCAGACAATCCCGCCAGAAATAGCGCAACGGCACCGGCGCCCGCCAGTAAACGCAACGCATTGGTTCGATCGCTATGGGAAGTTTGCTCTGCAACCTGCATCCGCGCTTCCTGGTGATCTTTTAATGCCTGAAGGGAGGCTATATAGCCCGTTTGAATGTTGTCTCCCGAGGCCTGTAACAGCTGGTCGGCCTCCTCTTTTTTACCTTGCTGAGCAAGTGCAACGACCTTATCCATTAGCGGCAGAAAAAGCGCCGCGTGAGACTGGATGTTGGAAAAAAGTTGTCTGCCAGTGACGGAGGCAACCTCTTTATCCAGCACCTGCATCAGGCTGTCGGCCTGGCTTCTGACCTGCTGATAGCTGTTAAGCGCTTTTTCTGTTTTTGCCGGATCCGGCTGGAGTACGGCAATGCGCGCCAGACGACTCATATCTTGCGCATAAAATGACAGCATGGCCGATTCGGATGCCTTGGCGTAAAGGCCCCCGGCGATCTCACTGTTAGCGTCGGCCAGAGAACGTGTTTTGGTAATACCGATCAGGACCATGAAAATGACAAGCATACCCATGAAGCCAAAAGCCGCCACGAGCCGTATTCCTATTCTGATGTTATTCATACTGTTACCCTGATATTAATGATAAGCACGAAGGCCTCACTGCCTTCTGTCAGTGTGGTTTGTGAATCAGTGTGTGGCTTTTTAACGATCAATCCGGGTGATTTTTGACCCGTATAAAGAGTAACGACCACAAAGGCATAAGGTTTATAGGCTAACTGTAATCAAACTGTAATAATTTCTGAGGTAATGCACTTGACCAGATGAAATGGTCTCAAGGACGCTGTGGGTGAAGGGGTAAAACATTAGATAAAACAGCAGGCAATCATCAGAGGGTGCGTATTTGAGACGGGCAAACTCACCCGAGCGCGGGTGGGTTAAGGACGGCCGCACAGGCTGAGCGGACCGTCCTGACGAGAATGGACTTAACCCGTGTTACGCATGCCAGCAGCGACACCGGCAATCGTCACCATCAGCGCCTGTTCGACGCGCGCATCCGGTTCGTCACCGCGGGCTTCTTGAGCACGTGAACGGTGAAGCAGTTCAGCCTGCAGTACGTTCAGGGGATCGGTATACACGTTGCGCAGGGCAATGGATTCGGCAATCCACGGCTGATCCGCCATCAGGTGTGAATCGTTGGCGATGGTCAGCACGGCTTTGATATCGGCATCCAGCTGGTCACGCAGCTGTTGACCTAATGGCCACAAGGATTTATCCACTAGCCGTTGGTCGTAATATTCCGCCAGCCACAGGTCTGCTTTAGAGAACACCATCTCCAGCATACCGAGGCGGGTTGAGAAAAACGGCCAGTCGCGACACATCGCTTCGAGCTGATCCTGATGGCCTGCCAGCATCGCCTGCTGCAGCGCCGCACCTGCACCCAGCCATGCCGGGAGCATCAGACGGTTTTGGGTCCAGGCGAAGATCCAGGGAATGGCGCGCAGGGATTCCACACCGCCGGTAGGACGGCGTTTGGCCGGGCGTGAACCCAGTGGCAGCTTGCCCAGTTCCTGCTCTGGGGTGGCTGAACGGAAGTAGGGCACAAAGTCGGCGTTTTCGCGCACGTAGCCCCGGTACATGGCACAGGAATCCGCAGAAAGCTGATTCATAATACTGCGCCATTCCGGTTTAGGTTCCGGCGGTGGCATCAGGTTAGCTTCCAGTATCGCACCGGTATAGAGCGACAGGCTGGCGATAGTCACTTCCGGTAAACCGTATTTAAAGCGGATCATTTCGCCCTGCTCGGTAACGCGCAGGCCGCCCTTCAGGCTGCCTGGCGGCTGAGACAGCAGCGCAGCATGTGCCGGCGCGCCGCCGCGACCGATAGTACCGCCACGTCCGTGGAACAAGGTCAGTGACACTCCGGCTTTTTCGCAGGTTTTAATCAGCGCATCCTGCGCCTGATACTGCGCCCAACTGGCCGCCATGACGCCGGCATCTTTCGCCGAGTCGGAATAGCCAATCATGACCATCTGTTTGCCCTGAATAAAGCCGCGATACCAGTCAATGTTGAGCAGCTTGCTCATCACATCGTTGGCATTGTTGAGGTCATCAAGCGTTTCAAACAGCGGTGCAACCGGCATCGCAAAAGGTATACCGGCTTCTTTCAGTAACAGGTGGACGGCCAGCACATCCGACGGCGTTTTTGCCATCGAAATCACATAGGCGGCGATAGAGCCCTGAGGCGCTTCCGCTACCACTTTGCAGGTTTCCAGCACTTCGCGGGTTTCATCGCTCGGTTCCCAGCTGCGCGGCAGTAAAGGGCGCTTAGAGTTCAGCTCGCGGATGAGGAACGCTTGCTTGTCGGCTTCTGACCAGCTCTCATAATCGCCCAGCCCAAGGTAGCGGGTAATCTCTGCAATGGCTTCGGTGTGACGGGTGCTTTCCTGACGAACATCAATGCGGACCAGCGGCACGCCGAAGCATTTGACGCGGCGCAGCGTATCCAGCAGTTGGCCGTTGGCAATGATGCTCATGCCACACTGCTGCAGGGATTGATAGATCGCATACAGCGGGTCCCAAAGCTGAGCGTTAGAGACCAGTAGGTCAGCCGGACGTGGTAAACGTTCGCCTTTAAGGCGACGTTCCAGATAAGCCTGCGTGCTCATTAGCTGGCTGCGCAGACGCTTCAAAATCACGCGATAAGGTTCGAGCGCTTCAGGATCGCCACTGAGATCGGCCACTTCCTGGCTGCATTCAGACATCGACAGTTCTGAAATCAGTACGCCAATGTCACGCAGGAACAGGTCGGTGGCTTTCCAGCGGCTGAGCTGCATGACGTGGCGGGTGATGGAGGCCGTGACATTGGGGTTGCCGTCACGGTCACCGCCCATCCAGGAGGTAAACTGCACCGGAACGAAATCGACCGGCAGCTTAATGCCAAACGTCTCTTCTACCTGTTCATTCAGCTCACGCAGAAACGCAGGTACGCCTTCCCACAGGCTGTTTTCAACGACGGCAAAGCCCCATTTGGCTTCATCCACGGGCGTAGGACGGTATTTACGGATCTCATCCGTATGCCAGGCCTGAGCGACCAGTTGGCGCAGGCGGCGCATAATCTGGTTACGCTCGTAGTCAGAAATATCGCTGTGATCGAGCTGTTCAAGACAGCTGTTAACTTCGCCCAGTTTATGAATCAGCGTACGACGCGTAATTTCTGTGGGATGGGCGGTCAACACCAGTTCCAGCGACAGGGATTCAATCGCCGCGTGAATAGCACTTTCACTAAGATTGTTTTGTTTGAGCGTTTCGAAGGTCTTTTTTAACAACTCGGGATGATTCGCGCCATCGCCGCTGCGGGAAATGGTTTGATACTGTTCAGCCACGTTAGTGAGGTTCAGGAACTGACTGAAAGCACGTGCGACGGGCAACAACTCGTCATTTGACAGGTTCTGCAGCGTATTCAGCAACGCCTTACGATGCGTGTCATTGCCAGCACGGGATGATTTAGACAGCTTACGGATGGTTTCCACCTGGTCCAGGATGTTCTCTCCCAGCGCATCCTTAATCGTATCCCCGAGCAGTTTGCCGAGCATACTGACATTACTTCGCATTGCGGAATATTGTTCGTTCATGTGACCCTGACACCCTTATCGTCTTGATAAACCTCTATACCCGGTCTTTTCAGGCAGCACAAAAGCCAGCAACGTTGTCCTCTCGGTACTGCCCGAGGTTCTTCAGTTGCTGCCTGTCGCAAGCTGAATAAAGTGGGATGATTGCCCCGTAGGTATAACATCGTCTTTTATCTAGCCACGTAATCATCCGTTCGTCAATTGACTTAAAGTGAAGGAAACATGCAGCTAACTGCTGGAAATTCATGGAATTTGATAGGGGAGAAGCGGGATAAGTTATTCTTATTATCAAATCCCGCAGAATGGCGGGGCATTTTGCTGTTAATTCAGTGAAATGCCCCGATTAATGATAATTAGTGACAGAAATGCTGCACAACCTGGCTTATCAGCGCACGGGTAGGCTTAATAAATGCGGTATCGATAAACTCGTCTGGCTGGTGCGCCTGATTGATCGATCCTGGGCCCAGTACCAGGGTTGGGCAGAGTTGCTGAATAAAAGGCGCTTCAGTGCAGTAATTCACCACTTCCGTCTGAATCCCCAGCAGCGTTTCTACCACTTTAACCAGTTCATGATCAGCGGGGCACTCGTAGCCGGGAATCGGTGGATGCAGTTCTTCAATGGTGATCCGTCCCGGCCAGCGTTCGCTTACCGGTGCCAGTGCTTCATTTAGCAGCCCGTCGAGATCGCTCAGCGTAAGGCCCGGCAGGGGCCGGATATCCATATGCAATTCGCAGCAGGCACAGATACGGTTTGCCGCATCGCCGCCGTGAATATGACCAAAGTTCATGGTCGGATAGGGGATGGCAAAGCCATCGTGGTGGTAACGTGATTTGAGTGTGTTACGCAACTGCATGAGTTCGGTAATCGACTCATGCATTAGCTCAATGGCATTGACGCCGCGTCCGGGATCGCTGGAGTGGCCCGATTGTCCCTGAATGCGAATCGCATTAGATATATGGCCTTTGTGCGCCCGCACCGGCTTTAGCGAGGTCGGTTCGCCAATAATGGCGCAGTCGGGGCGAAGCTGGGTGGACTCTGCAAAATATTTCGCACCTGCCATCGTGGTTTCTTCATCGGCGGTCGCCAAAATGTACAGCGGCTTACTCAGGGTTGTCACATCCACATCACGTAGCGTGTCCAGAATAAACGCAAAGAAGCCTTTCATATCGGCGGTGCCCAGACCGTACAGCTTGTTGTCATGTTCGGTCAGGGTAAAGGGATCGCGAGTCCAGCGACCATCATCGAACGGAACGGTATCGGTATGCCCGGCAAGCAGCAGGCCGCCCGCGCCGTTTCCGGTGCGCGCCAGCATATTAAATTTATGACGTGTTCCGGGTACGGGCTGTACTTCCACAGCAAAACCCAGGTCGCGGAACCAGCCAGCCAGTAAATTGATTAAAGTTTCATTGCTCTGATCGAGTGCGGCATCGGTTGCGCTGATTGACGGCGTAGCGATCAACTGGCGGTATAGTTCGATAAAAGGCGGTAATTTTGTCTTCACTGTTGACGGTCCTTGAGTTAGGATGTATCAATATTCATGCATTAATAGTGAATAAAAATACATTAACGTCGTGTGCATGTGAACCTTAAATCGCTGCAAACGACATCGTGGGCAACGGGGCAAGGCCGCGACCCGGAACGTGTGACTGTAATAAAGGTATACAGCCTGATGTTGAATACGCTGATCGTTGGTGCCAGTGGTTACGCTGGCGTAGAGCTTGCCACCTTCCTTAATCGCCATCCACATATCAACATAACCGCTTTGGCGGTATCTGCGCAAAGTCCCGATGCGGGCAAGCGCCTGTCCGATCTTCATCCACAGCTTAAAGGCGTGGTGGATTTGCCGCTGCAGCCGTTGAGTGATGCCGCCGAATGGGCAGACAAAGTGGATGTGGTGTTTCTGGCGACCGCCCACGAAGTCAGCCATGACCTGGCCCCTGAATTTCTTAAAGCCGGTTGTGTGGTGTTCGATCTGTCAGGCGCGTTTCGCGTCAACGATGGCGATTTTTACACCCAGTTTTATGGCTTTACGCATCAGCACGGTGACTGGCTGGATAAAGCCGTTTACGGTCTTGCTGAGTTCCAGCAGGAAAAAATTAAAGAAGCACAGCTGGTGGCCGTACCGGGCTGCTATCCCACTGCCTCCCAGCTGGCGTTGAAGCCCGTGTTAGATGCGGGTTTGCTGAATGACGCGCAGTGGCCGGTAATTAACGCCACCAGCGGCGTGAGTGGGGCGGGGCGCAAAGCGAATGTCGGCACCAGCTTCTGCGAAGTCAGCCTGCAACCTTACGGTATTTTTAATCATCGTCATCATCCTGAGATTGTGGCGCACCTGGGAACGCCGGTGATTTTCACCCCGCACCTGGGCAGTTTTCCGCGTGGGATTCTGGCGACCGTTACCTGCCGCCTGAAGGCCGGCGTAAGCCGTGATGATGTTGCTGAAGCTTTTCATAACGCCTACCACGATAAGCCGCTGGTACGCGTGTACGAACAGGGCGTGCCGGCTCTGAAAGCGGTTGTCGGGCTACCCTACTGCGATATCGGGTTCGCCGTTCAGGGCGAACACCTGATTGTGGTGGCTGCAGAAGATAACCTGCTCAAAGGCGCGGCCTCCCAGGCGGTGCAGTGCCTTAATATTCGTTTCGGTTTCCCTGAAACGCAGTCACTGATTTAACGGACGAGTAAACCATGACCAATCCATTGATTATCAAGCTGGGCGGTGTGCTGTTAGACAGCGAAGAAGCGCTGGCCCGTTTATTTGACGCGCTGCTGGCCTATCGCTCCGCGCATCAGCGCCCGTTGATCGTCGTTCACGGCGGCGGCTGTCTGGTCGATGAACTGATGAAAAAACTGGCGCTGCCGGTGCAGAAAAAGAACGGCTTACGCGTTACGCCTGCCGACCAGATCGACATCATTACCGGCGCACTGGCGGGTACCGCGAACAAAACCCTGCTGGCCTGGGCGAAAAAATATGGCATTCACGCGGTAGGCCTTTGCCTGGGCGATGCAGGCCTGGTTAATGTCACGCAGCTGGATGAAGCACTCGGTCATGTGGGCCACGCCACGCCGGGTAATCCCGCGTTGGTCAATACATTGCTTGCGGCGGGTTATATGCCTGTTGTCAGCTCAATTGGCATTACCGATGACGGCCAGTTAATGAACGTCAATGCGGATCAGGCCGCCACGGCGCTGGCATCAACGCTGGGTGCTGATTTAGTCTTGTTGTCGGATGTCAGTGGCATTCTCGATGGCAAAGGCCAGCGCATTGCAGAGATGACGGCTGACAAAGCTGAACAGTTGATTGCGCAGGGCATCATCACCGATGGCATGATTGTGAAAGTGAACGCAGCGCTGGATGCTGCGCGCACGCTGGGCCGCCCGGTTGATATCGCCAGCTGGCGTCATGCCGAGCAACTGCCCGACCTTTTTAACGGTGTGTCCATTGGCACCCGGATTCTCGCTTAACGACTCAGATTCAAGGATTACGAAATGCAAACGCAAAACATCAAAAAAATCGTTCTGGCTTACTCTGGTGGTCTGGATACTTCCGCCATTATTCCCTGGCTGAAAGAAAACTATGGCGGCTGTGAAGTGGTCGCGTTTGTGGCTGATATCGGCCAGGAACGTAGCGATCTGGAAGGCGTTGAGAAGAAAGCGCTGCAGTCGGGTGCATCAGAATGCCACGTGGTTGATCTGCGTGAAGAGTTTATCAGCGACTACGTTTATCCGGTTCTGCAGACCGGTGCGCTGTATGAAGGAACTTACCTACTGGGCACCTCCATGGCGCGTCCTATCATCGCTAAAGCGCAGGTTGAGCTGGCGCTGAAAGTCGGTGCTGATGCCCTGTGCCACGGTGCGACCGGTAAAGGGAATGACCAGGTACGTTTTGAAACCACCTATACCGCGCTGGCACCCCAGCTGAAAGTGGTTGCGCCATGGCGCGAATGGAACCTGCGTTCACGTGAAGCGCTGCTGGATTATCTGAAAGAGCGCAATATCCCGACCACCGCTTCGCTGGAAAAAATCTACAGCCGTGATGAAAACGCCTGGCATATTTCTACCGAAGGCGGCGTGCTGGAAAGCCCGTCTAATGCGCCGAATAAAGATTGCTGGGTCTGGACCGTTGATCCGCTGGAAGCCCCGGATCAGCCTGAAGACGTGACGGTAACCGTTGAAAAAGGGCGCGTTGTCGCGGTGAACGGCGAGAAACTGAGCCCGTTCCAGTGTCTGGAAAAGTTGAACGTGCTGGGTGCTAAACACGGCGTAGGTCGTATCGATATCGTTGAAAACCGTCTGGTGGGCATTAAATCACGCGGCTGTTACGAAACTCCCGGCGGCACCATCATGGTTAACGCACTGCGTGCGGTTGAGCAACTGGTTCTGGATCGCGACAGCTTCAAATGGCGTGAGCAGCTGGGCCATGAAATGTCCTATGTGGTTTACGATGGTCGCTGGTTTGCACCGCTGCGTAAGTCTATCCAGGCGGCGGCAGAGTCGCTGGCAGAAGAAGTCAACGGTGAAGTGGTCCTGCAACTCTACAAAGGCCAGGCCACGGCGACGCAGAAGCGTTCAGCCAACAGCCTGTATTCCGAAGAGTTTGCAACCTTCGGCGAAGACGAAGTTTACGATCATCGTCATGCCGGCGGCTTTATCCGTCTGTTCTCACTCTCTTCACGTATTCGTGCATTGAACGAGCAGAAGAAGTAATCGCAGGCGAGGATCGCCTCGCCTCTCAGTATGACCTCAGGGGCGGCTTTCAGGCCGCCCCTGGTTTAACGACTTGAAGGAGATTCACATGGCACTTTGGGGTGGACGCTTTACCCAGGCAGCAGATCAACGTTTCAAACAGTTCAACGACTCGCTGCGTTTTGATTACCGCCTGGCTGAGCAGGACATCATTGGCTCAGTGGCCTGGTCCAAAGCGCTGGTGACGGTAAATGTTCTGACCGGTGATGAGCAGCAGCAGCTGGAAGCCGCATTGAATGCATTGCTGGAAGAGGTTCGTGCCAATCCTGAGCAAATTCTGCAAAGTGATGCCGAAGATATTCACAGCTGGGTTGAAGGCCAGTTGATCGAGAAAGTCGGCGCGCTGGGCAAAAAACTGCACACCGGCCGTAGCCGTAATGACCAGGTAGCCACCGACCTGAAGCTGTGGTGTAAGGAGCAGGTCGACGCACTGCTGGGGGCCACACGTGAGCTGCAGCAGGCGCTGGTCGCCACCGCCGAAGTGAACCAGGACGCGGTGATGCCGGGCTATACGCATTTGCAGCGGGCGCAGCCGGTGACCTTTGCGCATTGGTGCCTCGCCTATGTTGAAATGCTGGCGCGCGATGAAAGCCGTTTGCAGGATACGTTGAAGCGTCTTGATGTTAGCCCACTGGGTTGTGGCGCGCTGGCAGGAACGGCGTATGACATCGATCGTGAGCAGCTGGCTGGCTGGTTAGGTTTTGCTTCTGCCACACGTAACAGCCTGGACACCGTTTCCGATCGTGACCATGTTCTGGAACTGCTCTCGGATGCGTCAATCGGTATGGTACATCTGTCGCGCTTTGCTGAAGACATGATTTTCTTCAACACAGGCGAAGCCGGCTTTATCGAACTCTCAGATAAAGTCACCTCGGGTTCATCCCTGATGCCACAGAAGAAAAACCCGGATGCGCTAGAGCTGATTCGCGGCAAGTGTGGCCGTGTACAGGGCGCGTTAACCGGAATGATGATGACGCTGAAAGGCCTGCCGCTCGCCTACAACAAAGACATGCAGGAAGACAAAGAAGGGCTGTTCGACGCGCTGGATACCTGGCTGGACTGCCTGCATATGTCGGTTCTTGTCCTGGATGGCCTGCAGGTGAAACGTCCTCGCTGCCAGGAAGCGGCAGAGCAGGGCTACGCTAACTCAACCGAGCTGGCTGACTACCTCGTTGCCAAAGGCGTGCCGTTCCGTGAGGCGCACCACATTGTCGGTGAAACGGTCGTTGAAGCGATAAAACAGGGCGTGGCGCTGGAAGCACTGACGCTGGCGCAGTTAAAGCACTTCAGTAGCGTGATAGAGGACGATGTCTATCCTGTTCTGGCCCTAAAATCCTGTCTGGATAAGCGTAATGCGCAGGGTGGGGTTTCGCCCGGTCAGGTTGCCCGTGCTATCGCGGATGCCAAAACACGCTTAGCGTAAACGGCAGGCAAAAAAAAAAGCGGGCATCAGATGCCCGCCAACCTCTAGCTTCAGAAACTACTTTTATTTTAGGCACATCATCAGAGCCGCGGCGCTCCCGGCCGATGCTAAGATTCGTAGCGTTTACCCTCTACGCGTTTTAGGGAAGCCTGACAGCGCTTCTCGTCTTTTTTTTGGCGAAGGGCTCACGACTGTTGAAAACAGGGAGAACACCGTTTTCAACGTTCAGAAAACATTTCCCTGGGTGGCAATGAATCTGAATTGATGTGGGCATTATTCCCATCCGCTCTTGATAGGGCCAATCGTTGGTTGCTATTCTATCTATCGCCACGAGCTATCGTGGAATGGAGGGTAATAATGAATATCCGTGATCTTGAATATCTGGTTTCGCTTGCTGAACATCGTCATTTCCGACGTGCTGCGGATGCCTGCCATGTCAGTCAGCCCACGTTGAGCGGACAGATCCGTAAATTAGAAGACGAATTAGGTGTCATGCTGCTGGAGCGTACCAGCCGCAAAGTGCTGTTTACTCAGGCCGGCCTGTTGCTGGTCGACCAGGCGCGTACCGTTCTGCGTGAAGTCAAAGTGCTGAAAGAGATGGCCAGTCAGCAAGGCGAAGCGATGTCAGGGCCACTGCATATTGGGCTTATCCCCACGACCGGCCCTTATTTGCTGCCGCAGATCATTCCAATGCTGCATCAGACCTTTCCAAAGCTGGAAATGTATCTGCATGAAGCGCAGACGCAGCAACTGCTGGCGCAGCTCGACAGCGGCAAACTGGACTGTGCGATTCTGGCGTTGGTGAAAGAAAGCGAAGCCTTTATCGAGGTCCCGCTGTTTGATGAGCCGATGAAGCTGGCCGTCTATGAAGATCACCCATGGCGCGATCGTGACCGCGTGCCGATGTCCGATCTGGCGGGCGAAAAGCTGCTAATGCTGGAAGACGGTCATTGCCTGCGCGATCAGGCGATGGGCTTTTGCTTTGAAGCAGGTGCAGACGAAGATACGCATTTCCGCGCGACCAGCCTGGAAACCTTGCGCAATATGGTTGCGGCGGGAAGCGGGATCACGTTACTGCCTGCACTGGCCGTACCGGATCAGCGTATTCGTGACGGCGTTTGTTATCTCCCGTGCTACAAACCGGTCCCCCAACGCACTATCGCACTGGTATACCGTCCCGGTTCACCCCTGCGCAGTCGTTATGAACAACTGGCAGAGGCAATCCGAACGCACATGCAAGGCTATTTCGATACGGCGTTAAAACAGGCGGTTTAAGCCGTTTAACGCCGCAACACGATAGGCTTCGGCCATGGTGGGATAGTTAAAGGTGGTATTCACAAAGTACTCGATTGTGTTGCCACCATTTTTTTGCTCCATAATCGCCTGACCGATATGGATGATCTCCGCCGCGCGCTCGCCAAAACAATGAATGCCTAAAATTTCTTTGGTTTCGCGATGGAACAGGATCTTCAGGCTACCCACATTCATCCCAACGATTTGCGCACGCGCCAGATGTTTGAACTGAGCACGACCCACTTCGTATGGCACTTTCATTGCCGTCAGCTGCTGCTCGGTTTTCCCCACAGAACTGATTTCCGGAATGGTATAGATCCCGGTTGGGATGTCTTCTATCAGATGCGCTGAGGCTTCACCTTTCATAATGGCCTGCGCGGCAATACGGCCCTGATCGTAAGCAGCGGATGCCAGACTTGGATAACCAATCACGTCGCCTACCGCATAAATGTGCGGCTGAGCTGTCTGATACATGCTGTTCACTTTCAGCAGGCCACGTCCGTCTGCTTCCAGACCGACATTTTCCAGCGACAGCGAATCAGTGTTACCGGTACGACCATTCGCATACAGCAGGCAATCCGCTTTTACTTTCTTGCCGGATTTAAGGTGCATGATCACGCCGTCATCTACGCCTTCAATTTTCTCGAACTCTTCATTGTGACGAATCACAACGCCGCTGTTCCAGAAGTGATAGGACAGCGAGTCGGACATCTCCTGGTCAAGAAATGCCAGCAGCCGGTCACGGGTGTTAATCAAATCAACTTTGACGTTAAGTCCACGGAAAATAGAAGCATATTCACAGCCAATGACACCGGCGCCGTAAATGATCACGTGGCCAGGTTCATGGTGCAGGTTGAGAATAGAATCGGAGTCGTAAATGCGTGGATGGGTAAAGTCGACATCGTGGGGATGATAAGGGCGTGAACCGCAGGCGATGATAAACTTCTCGGCGGTCAGTTTTTCGCGCGTACCGTCATGATGTTCTACCTCGACCGTGTTGGCATCAACAAAATGGGCATCGCCCTGAAAGAGTTCGCAGCGGTTACGCTCGTAAAAACCCTGACGCATCGCCGTTTGCTGGTTGATCACGCTTTCCGTGTGATTAAGGATATCGGCAAAGGATGAACGAAGCAGTCGGGTGTGGTCGCTGTAAAGGGGATTTTGATTGAATTCGATGATGCGGCTAACAGCGTGACGGAGGGCTTTTGAAGGGATGGTTCCCCAGTGAGTACAGCCGCCGCCGATGTTGTGATAGCGTTCGATAACCGCGATGCGTGCGCCTTGCTTGACCAGTCCCATCGCCGCACCTTCGCCGCCGGGTCCTGAACCAATCACTATAACATCGTAATCGTAAGACTTTTGCATACCGATACGTCCTATTATTTATACATTTTTACAACGAGATTCTAACATCTCACCGCGCACTTCTGAATTCTAACAGCGATTTTCATCACGTTTTGCCTTTCAGTGGTGTTTAACAAGCCGTCACAAAGTTTGCCCGACTGTACGCTGAATATTTTGTTATAGTGCTGTTTCAGAACCTCACAAGGCAGAGAGAATGGGTGTCAGAGCGCAACAAAAAGAACGTACACGGCGTACACTCATCGAAGCTGCATTCAGTCAGCTCAGCGCCGAACGCAGTTTTGCCAGCCTGAGCCTACGTGAAGTTGCCAGGGAAGCCGGCATTGCGCCTACGTCTTTTTATCGGCATTTCAAAGATGTTGATGAGTTAGGTCTGACGATGGTTGACGAAAGTGGACTGATGTTGCGCCAGTTGATGCGCCAGGCACGCCAGCGTATCGCAAAAGGTGGCAGCATTATTAAAACCTCTATCGCCACATTCATGGAGTTCATCGAGAATAACCCCAATGCGTTTCGCTTGTTATTGCGCGAACGTTCAGGAACTTCTGCGGCCTTTCGCGCTGCTGTTGCACGTGAAATTCAACATTTTATTGCTGAACTGGCTGACTATCTTGAGGTCGAAAATCGCATGCCGCGCAGCTTCACCGAAGCGCAGGCTGAAGCGATGGTGACGATTGTTTTTAGCGCGGGTGCTGAAGCGCTGGACATTGATATCGAGCAGCGACGTAAGCTGGAAGATCGTCTGGTATTACAGTTACGCATGATCGCCAAAGGCGCTTATTACTGGTATCGCCGGGAACAAGAACGCCTGGCGGTAACCCTGGATAAACCTGAAGAGATATGAATAAGGACCCTGCCATGACCCACCCAAGCTCCCGTGATAAAGGCACGATGTTGCTGGCTTTTATTACCGGCCTTGCTATGAACGGCTCGTTCTCCGTGCTGTTTAGTGCTTTTGTTCCTTTTTCTATTTTTCCACTGATTGCGTTGGGGCTGTCGGCCTGGTGCCTGCATCAGCGTTATCTGAACAAAAACATGCCGGATGGCGTTCCCGGCCTTGCTGCCGCCTTTTTCCTGCTGGGCATTTTGGTTTACAGCGCGCTGGTCAGGGCAGAGTACCCGGATATTGGCTCTAATTTCATCCCGACCATTTTGATGGTTGGGCTGGTGTTCTGGATTGCCCTGCGTTACAAGCGCAACCGCAATCGGTAATTAAAAACGGGAACCTTCAGGTTCCCGTTTTTTTACGCTTTACGCGTCAGCAGCACGCCGCATTCCATATGGTGGGTGTACGGGAACTGGTCAAACAGCGCCAGCCGCGTGACGTCGTGCGTTTGCGCCAGTATCCGCAGATTGTCGCACAGGGTTTGCGGATTGCAGGAAATATAGAGAATGGCAGGATAAGCCTGCACCATCTTAACGGTTTCCTCATCCAGCCCGCTGCGCGGCGGATCGACAAAGATCGTCTCGCAGTCATAACTCTTCAGATCGATCCCTTCCAGCCGGTTAAAGCTGCGCACGCCATTCATCGCCTGCGTAAACTCTTCGGCCGCCATGCGAATAATCTGCACGTTATCAACCTGGTTGGCGGCAATATTGTACTGCGCTGACGCTACGGAAGGTTTGGCGATTTCTGTTGCCAGTACCCGGCGGAAATTTCGGGCCAGCGCCAGCGAGAAGTTGCCATTACCACAGTAGAGCTCCAGCAGATCGCCGCGAGAACCCGTGGTGACGTCCAGTGCCCATTCCAGCATTTGAATGTTCATGGCGGCGTTAGGCTGCGTAAAGCTGTTTTCTACCTGACGGTAAATCATCTCTTTTCCGGCCACTGGCAAACGCTCATCGACATAATCCCGATCAAGGCAGATTTTGGTCTTGGTCGCGCGGCCAATCAGCTGGACATCAATACCTTCGGCCCGCAATTGATCGCGTAACATGCTGGCGGCCTGCTGCCATTCCTCATCCAGTTTGCGGTGGTAGAGCAGCGAAATCACGATCTGATGACTCATCGTGGACAGGTAGTCGATCTGAAACAGCTTGTGGCGCAGCAGACGATTGTCCCGAATGGCCGCCATCATTTTTGGCATGACCTGATTGATTAACTCACTGGCCGCAGGAAACTGATCGACGCGTATGCGCTGTTTCGTCTCCTGATCGAAGATAATATGGTAGAGGTCATCACCCTCGTGCCAGATGCGGAATTCTGCTCGCATGCGGTAGTGACTGACGGGTGAACGAAACACCTCCACGGCGGGCGCAGCGAATGGCGTCATCATCGTTTCTAACCGACTGACTTTTTCCGCCAGCTGCGCGTCATACTGTTCAACAGGGAGATGTTCGGGTGTCATGTTTAATCCTGGTTAAGAGCTTACTTGCCGGGCGATTGTAGGCATTCACCTGCCGATGTCCAGTCTTGTACGCTGGCGCAGAAAGACGACGTGCGGAAGTCTGGACTTGCTCATGCGCTCTTCGTAGACTGCTGGCACCGGCCTCAGCCTTGAGTTAATAGGGAATCCAGTGTGAATCTGGAGCTGACGCGCAGCGGTAAGGAATGTCAGGGTGATTGCAATTGCAGACACTGTCCTGCGGGATGGGAAGTCATCACCTGCTATGATTCCCAGCCCGAAGACCTGCCGGTGTGACGTCGCCACTCTTACAGTCATCGCGTGCTATCGATTGTATGCCTGCGGCATCCTTTTTCTTTTGGATGCGATAAAAAATGAGTAAAACAAAAGCCTCGCTGTTTGCCTTCAGCGCAACGGCGATTTCCCTCTGGGCGCAAAATGGCTTTGCGCAGGGTAATGATGATACGCAAATCGTGACCGCCAATCGTTTTCAACAGCCAGTGTCGTCGGTGCTGGCCCCGACGACCGTGGTTACGCGTGAAGAGATTGATCGCTGGCAGTCCAAAAGCCTCATTGATGTCATGCGGCGTTTGCCGGGGGTGGATATTGCTCAAAACGGTGGACTGGGGCAGTTAAGCTCCATGTTTATTCGTGGAACCAATTCCAGCCATGTTCTTGTACTGATCGACGGTATTCGTCTTAACCAGGCTGGGATTTCGGGTTCTTCCGATCTCAGCCAGATCCCGCTGTCGCTGGTGCAACGAATCGAATACATCCGGGGTGCACGTTCGGCGGTTTATGGTTCAGATGCCATCGGCGGCGTCGTGAATATTATTACGGGCCGCGATAAGCCCGGTACCACGCTGACCGCAGGTGTGGGTTCTAACGGCTATCAGGCATACGATGGGTCCACCCAGCAGCGGCTGGGTGAGGCGACCACAGCCACTCTGGCGGGGAATTATACCTATACCAAAGGGTATGATGTGGTGGCTAACCTGCCTGATGCCTTTAGCGCGGCCCAGCCCGATCGTGATGGTTTTATGAGTAAAACCCTCTTTGGCACGGTGGAGCACCAATTTAACGATCAATTTAGTGGTTTTGTCCGTGGCTATGGTTTTGACAACCGCACTGCCTACGATGGACAGCAGGTATCTTTCGATCCCAATGCGTTTGTTGATACTCGCCAACTCTACAGTCAAAGCTGGGATAGCGGCTTGCGCTTCAATCAGGGCATCTATTCAACGCAGTTGGTGGCCAGTTACAGCCATACCAAAGACATTAACTACAGCCCTCAACTGGGGCGATATGACAGTACCGCGACCTTTGATGACATTGAGCAGTATAACGTGCAATGGGGCAACACATTGCAAGCAGAGCACGGCACCTTCAGCGGCGGCGTCGACTGGCAAAAAGAGGCGACTCAGCCTGGTACAAACTTCCTGAGTGAGGGCTACGAACAGCGCAACACCGGCCTTTACGCGACGACCCAACAAAAATTTGGCGATGTGACGCTGGAAGGCGCACTTCGTGGGGATGACAATAGCCAGTTTGGCTGGCATACCACATGGCAGACAGCCGCAGCCTGGGAATTTGTAGAAGGTTATCGTGTCTTTGCCAACTATGGCACGGCATTTAACGCCCCTGATTTTGGACAGTTATACAGTGGCTTTGGCGGTAACCCGGATCTCAACCCAGAGAAAAGCAAACAATGGGAAGGGGGTTTTGAAGGCCTGACAGGCCCGGTTAACTGGCGAGTGTCGGGATACCGCAATGATATTGATGATTTGATCTCCTATACCAATAATCGCTATTACAATGTCAACCAGGCCCGGATAAAAGGCGTTGAAACAACGGCATCTTTTGATACTGGCGTGCTCTCTCATTCATTATCTTTTGACTATCTTGATGCTCGCGATGCGACGACAAATCAATGGCTGGCTCGTCGGGCAAAAGAACAGTTTAAATATCAGCTGGATTTAACGCTGTATGATTTCGACTGGTCAGTGAGTTATCAGTATCTTGGCCAGCGTTACGACACCAATTTCAACACGCTTGAAACGGTAAAGCTGGGCGGTGTCAGCCTGTGGGATCTCGCCGTATCGTATCCGGTCACATCACATCTGACCGTTCGTGGTAGAATCGCCAACCTGTTCGATAAAGATTACGAGACAGCGTATGGCTATCAGACTCCAGGAAGAGAGTATTACCTCAGCGGAAGCTACAGCTTCTGACCTGCGCCCGACTGTGCTGGTGTTTGACTCCGGCGTCGGCGGGCTTTCAGTCTATGATGAGGTTCGGCAACTTCTGCCGGACCTGCACTATCTTTATGCGTTCGACAACGCGGGCTTTCCCTACGGAGAGAAAACCGAGACCTTTATTGTCGAGCGTGTGGTCGCGATTGTTGATGCCATTACCCGCCGTCATCCCATTTCCCTGGTCATCATCGCCTGCAATACCGCCAGCACCGTGACACTGCCCGCATTACGTGAGCGATTTGCCTTTCCTGTCGTCGGCGTAGTGCCTGCGATTAAACCTGCTGCGCGTCTAACGCGTAATGGTGTGGTGGGGCTGCTTGCAACGCGCGCGACGGTTCGTCGCTCGTATACGCATGAGCTGGTGTCGCAGTTTGCCAAAACCTGCAAGATTGAAATGTTGGGTTCAGCCGAACTGGTTGAGCTGGCTGAGGCCAAACTGCATGGCGAAGAGGTGGCGATAGATGAAATCAGGCGCATTGTGCAACCCTGGTTACGTATGGCAGAGCCGCCGGACACAGTGGTGTTAGGATGTACGCACTTTCCTTTGCTGCGCGATGAGCTGCAGCAGATCCTGCCGGAAGGGACGCGTTTAATTGATTCTGGGGCAGCTATAGCCAGACGAACGGCCTGGCTACTGGAAAATGAAGCCCCTGAAGTCCGATCGTCACTGCAAAACGTGGCGTTTTGTACCGAGCTGGATGGCGAAGCGGTGCAATTGTCACCGGTTTTGCAGCGTTATGGCTTCCCATTGCTTGAAAAACTGGCGCTTTAGAAGGTTTTCGTTGAAAAAAACAGCACTCGGAAAATTTATTGAAATTAGCCCTTGTCAGCCGAAAAGAACTCCCTATAATGCGCCTCCACTGACACGGCACAACGGAATACGAAGCGCCGGGTTAAGTAAGGTTCAGAACGATTCGAACCGGTCAGTTAAGCAAAAATAAGTGCTTGACTGATAAAGCGGAAAGCGTAATATATGCAGCCCGCGCCACAGAGAAGTGTGGCACTGCTCTTTAACAATTTATCAGACAATCTGTGTGGGCACTCGCAGGATTGATATCAGCGTCTCCGGACGTAAAAAAATATCAAAGCCTCACGAGTGAACACATAATGAAATTCATTATGACGTTTTACAGATGAGCAC